>Ga0209960_1000679_pt1 | contig 63478 bp, 46 predicted proteins | sample ThiBiot_500_plan_2_FD_183947 | JGI IMG/M metagenome (GOLD analysis project Ga0209960, IMG submission 183947) | Wastewater bioreactor microbial communities from Cape Town, South Africa - Thiocy_expt_500_plan (SPAdes) | ecosystem: Engineered > Bioreactor > Thiocyanate-remediating >... | reverse complement strand
GTAAGAGTAAAGGCAAGTGTTAATGGTACTTTCGAACCGCTTTACAGTAATGTGGCTACAATATCAGTAACACCTTATGTGGCGCTTGATCCGGTTTTATATCTTGTAGGAGCACCTCAGGCTTATTACGGATTAAACCAATGGGATAATACAACTGCAATGCCATTGCGTTATATTGGTAATGGGACAACTAAAATTTTCGAAGGTTATGTAAAAGTAGCCGCAGGCGAAGGATTTAAGTTTATTGGAGAGCAAGGAACCTGGGATAACGGGAACTACGGTGTAATTGGTGGAGTTCAGGACGGGAATCTTAAAAATGCAGGAGATAGTGGTGATATCAAAGTGGCAGAAAATGATGGAAACGGACTTTACTACATCTGGGTTGATATTGACAACTTAAAATACAAATCAGTTAAGATGAACTGGGGTATTATAGGTTCTGCTACTGCAGGTGGTTGGGACAATGAAACAGCCATGACTTATAATTTTGCAGCAAATAAATTTACAATTTCTGCATCGTTGGCTGCTGGAGAAATGAAATTCAGAGCGGCAAACGCTGGGAATTTTATCGCTAGTAATGCCTGGAAATTCAATGTAGGAAACAGTGATCCAAAAGTGGTTTACAATCCAGATGCTCCAAACTTTGCTATTGGTGGAGGTACAGCAAACCTGGAACTGACTGTTAATTTTGACGGAACAGCAGTAGTAGGAGGCTTATAAAAAAAGACAAAAGGGCTGCCTGGTTTCAGGCGGCCTTTTTTAAATAATACAATATGAAAAAAATTACCCTATTATTTTTATTGATTGCTTCTTATGCCTGGTCGCAACAACAAACCGTAACCTATTCGGTAACGCCGGCGACTTTTGAAGAGAACCAGTCAATTACACTAACTTTCAACGGAAGCAGTATTAATGAAGCGACCTGGGGAGTTGCAGGCAATGCCCTTTATATTTGGGCATGGTCTTTCGATTTGAATGACCAAAACAATGCCGACTGCCCAACTAATGGCGATTGGGGGAACTCTAACGAAGCCAACCGCCTGACCTATAATTCTGCCAATGATACCTATTCGATAAGTTTTGTTCCAACTGCTTTTTATAATAGGACAGGAATAGGAAGAATAGGTTTTCTTATTAAGGCTAAGAATGGAAATGGAGATAAAAAATCTCAGGACATATTGCTTAGGGTTGGCACTTTTCAGGTGAACCTGACAGCACCTGCTCAAAACAGCAGCACCATGCTTGCTTCGGGTTCTAACTTTACGATAACAGCAAACAATACCGGTGGGAATGCCAGTTATGTTTTAAAATCAAATGGTTCAACCATCAACACGAATGCCAGCACTGCAACCTATTCTTATACCCACACAGGAATTACTTCAAACCAGAATTATTCGCTTGAAGTGACTCAGGGAGCAACTACAATTACAAAAAACTTTGCAGTGGTTATAAATCCGGGTGTTATTAGCGCAGCCATGCCGGCCGGAATGGGTGATGGAATCAATTACAACCCGTCAGATCCAACTAAGGCAACATTGGTGTTAAATGTACCTAATAAAGATTTTGTATATGTAGCAGGAAGCTTTAACAACTGGCAGCCTACGGGAGCCTATGCAATGAAAAAAGACCCGGCTACAGGGAAATTTTGGTTAGAACTGTCAGGATTGACTTCCGGAACAGCTTATACCTACCAATATTGGGTTTGCGACCAGACCAATCTTCCGGCTAATTCGCCTGCCTTGGTTAAAACAGCAGATCCGTTCTCCACATTGGTTTTAAGTCCGTATGACGATCCGGAAATTGCTTCATTGGGTGTTTATCCTAACTTGCCAACTTATCCGGCTGGCCAGGAAAGGGAAGTTACAGTACTTCAAACCGGACCCAACGCATTTTACAATTACAATTGGAGTGCAGCGACAACTAACTTTGTAAAACCAAGCAAAAAGGACCTTGTAATTTATGAAGTCCTGGTAAGAGATTTCGATGCGAACAGAACCTACCAGAATCTGATTGACCGTATAGATTATTTTAAAAACCTTAAAATAAATGCAATCCAGCTTATGCCGGTTATGGAATTTGAAGGCAATGAAAGCTGGGGCTACAATACCGTCTACCATTTGGCTTTAGACAAAAGATATGGCACAGAGGCAAAGCTGAAAGAATTTATCGACCTGTGCCACCAAAATGGTATTGCCGTTATTTTTGACATTGCATTAAACCACGTTTACGGTCGTTCGCCATTGGAAAGAATGTGGATGACAGATACTGATAACGACGGTTGGGCAAATGGTGTTACTACAGAAAACCCGTATTGCAATCAAAATGCAATGCACTCTTACAGTGTAGGGAGAGACCTTAATCATTTCAACGAACCGAATAACCTTACGGGTTATTATGTACAAAGAACCATACAGCGTTGGATGAACGATTTTAAAATCGATGGTTTCCGTTGGGATTTAACCAAAGGATTTACGCAAAATTGTCCTTACACAGGAAGTAGTTCTGCCCAGGAGAGTTGTACTAATAATTATCAGGCAGATCGTGTTGCCAAGCTAAAATATTATGCCGATATGCAATGGGCCATAGACCCTAATTTCTATGTGATTTTTGAACATTTAGGTGCAGGCGGTTCGTATAACGAAGAAGTAGAATGGGCAAATTACAGAAAAACAGGTGATGCTGACGGAATTTCTAAAGGTATCATGCAGTGGAGAAAAATGACAGACGCCTATGCAAACTTCTTAAAAGGGAACAGTGCCAATTTAGCAGGAGTTGCTGATGCGACAGACCGATTTATTGGTTATGCAGAAAGCCATGACGAAGAAAGAGTAATCTATAAGGCACTTACTGAATCTGGTCAGACTAATGGCAATCTTCCAAAAGCTTTGGCAAGAATGTCGGCTATGGGAGCGTTGCATTTATTGGTTCCCGGTCCAAAGATGATTTATCATTTTGGAGATTTGGGTTACAACAGTTCTATTTTTACCTGTAACAACGGAACTGTCAATACACCCAATGATGCTACTTCCGGTGACTGTAAGTTAGATACAAAACCACAACCACAATGGGCAAACAATTGGCTTGGAGATGTAGCCAGAAAAAAAATATATGACGATTGGGCCAAGATGATTGAATTCAAAAAACGTGAAAATGTTTTTGAAAACGGAACTCACGCCTGGAATTTTTCGCAAACCGGAAGACCAAGGCTCGATATCTGGACAAGCACATCACAAACGGCAGAATTGAGTTATGTTTTTGTGTTGACCAATGCTACCAATACGGTTTACAACGCTACAGCAGGTTTTCCATATACAGGAACCTGGTATAATTTGATGGACGGTACGCCAATCACCGTTACAGATGCAAACATGACTATTCCTATTGAAGTTGACGGTTTCAGGGTTTTTGGAAACAAGCAGGCGTTATTGGAAAGAAACGACTTCAATACAACGGCTATAGCCTTATATCCAAATCCGTCCAAAGGAATTTTCAATATCAGCAAGGATACCAAACAAGTCTCCATCTATTCAATTACCGGACAGCTGGTAAAAGAATTCAAAGGAGAATTTAGCAACGAACACCAATATTCAGTAGAAAATCTGAATCAGGGAATGTACATCGTTAAAGTGATAGATTCAGAAGATAAAGAAGCTACACTGAAATTGATGAAACAATAGTTTTTTGAGTTAGTTTTAAAATTAGATTTTTAAAAATGCCTTTTCGAGAAATTGAAAAGGCATTTTTGTTTGAAACAGGAAAATTCTTGTTAGGAAATAAAGTTTCATCCCATTATTTTTGCACTATGAAAACGTCGCTAAAAAAAATAGGGATTAAAGTCCTCAAAATTACAGGAGTAACCATCGCAAGCATCTTGTTGTTGATGTTTCTTTTGCCAATGCTTTTTCCGGGAAGGATTGCAGAACAGGTAAAAGCTTTTGCCAATAAAAAGCTGGATGGCGAATTGAGCTTTTCAGAATCCAACCTGTCTTTCTTTAAACACTTCCCATCTCTGACGGTAACCCTGGACGATTTCGCATTGAAAGGCTCGGCACCTTATAAAAACGATACGCTGGTAGCGGCAAAAGACGTTTCGTTTGGAATCAATCTTAAAAATCTGATTTTTGACGGTAACATAAATATTGATGAAATCTACGTTTCCAAAGGGCTTATCAATGTCAAGGTAAATGAAAAAGGACAGGCCAATTACAACGTATATATTTCAGACAAAGAAGAAACTTCAAAAGATACGACAGGAACCTCAATTCGCCTTGAAAGAATTGATATCAGGAATGTAGCGCTGAAATATGAGGATATTTCGGCAAAAGTAAATCTCCAGGCTCGGGGATTTAATTATCTGGGTAAAGGTAATCTCGACAAATCAATTTTTGACCTGTACACCGAAGCAAAAATCGAATCACTGGATTTCACTTTTGATGGTGAAAAATACCTCGAAAACAAAAAGATTGATGCCGACCTTATTACCAAAATCAATACCAACTCGCTGTCTTTTGTTTTTCAGCAAAACGACCTGAAAATTAATAAGCTTCCTATAAGTTTTATCGGGAAAATGAACTTCCTGAAAGACGGCTATGATATTGATATAAAAATTGAATCCCAAGACAGTAGGCTAAATGACCTTTTCACGGCATTGCCTCCTAAATATGTTACCTGGTTGGAAAAAACAAAAGTAAAAGGAAGAACAGACCTTTTGCTTACTTTCAAAGGAAATTACAATGCATCGCTCAACCGCAAACCTGATTTGGCATTTGGAATGAACATCAGGGAAGGAAATATTTCCTATAAAGATGCTCCGTTTGAAACCTCAAATATTTCCCTGAAGTTTTACACCAAACTACCTTCGTTAGAAACAGAACAACTGGAGGTAAAACTCGACACATTGCATTTTAATGTTGGAAACGATTATCTGAGTGCTAAAATAAATTCTAAAGGCCTTAAAAATATTGACCTGACAGCCAAAGTAAAATCAAAGTTGGATGTAGGCAAAGCCATTGGCGCTATGGGAATAAGCAATCTGGAACTGAAAGGTGTGCTTTTGGCAGATATCAATTCAAAAGGACAATACAATAGTGAGAAAAGGCTGTTCCCGATTACCGATGGAAAAATTAACCTTCAGAACGGTTTGCTGAAAACAGAATATTACCCGAACCCGATTACCGATATCAAGTTTGTTGCCGCAGTCAAAAATACAACCGGCCAATACAAAGACCTTAAAATTGACGTGGCCCCGGCTTCTTTCGTATTTGAACAAAATCCGGTTTATGTAAAAGCGCTACTGTCCAATTTTGACGATGTGAATTATGATGTCGTGGCAAAAGGAACGCTTGATATTGCAAAAATATATAAGGTTTTCAGGCAAAAAGGTCTTGATATTACCGGATATGCAAAAGCAGACCTGTCACTAAAAGGAAAACAGAGCTATGCAACAACCGGACAATACAGTAAACTAAACAATAAAGGCAGTTTATTGCTGCGTGATATAAAGACAACTTCAGAATTATTTCCGAAACCATTTTTTATCAGAGAAGGGCTCTTTACCTTCCATCAGGACAAGATGAATTTTGACAAATTCAGCGCTAACTATGGGAAATCTGATTTTGCAATGAAAGGCCGACTTGAAAACGTCATCAATTTTGTTTTTGAGAAAAATGCCACACTCAAAGGAAACTTTGAAGTAAATTCCGGATTGGTGGTTGCCGATGAGTTTATGGCTCAGGAACCGGTTGCTGAAAAAGGAAAAGGAGTTGAGAAAAAAACGGTTCAGGATACTAAAACAGCAGCAGCTTCGGGAGTAATTCTCCTGCCTGAAAACTTGAAAGTATCGCTGTTGGCGAATGTGAAAAAACTGGAATACGACGGACTCATTCTGGACAATGTTACCGGAAGTACATCTTTGGACAGGGGCAAGCTCCTTTTCCAGAAAATCGGATTTGGAATTATTGGATGCCGTGTTGGTATTAATGGTTTTTACGATGATATTACTGCTAAAAAGGCAAATTTCGATATCCACTTCGTAGCTAAAAATTTCAACGTTAAAAAAGCCTATAACGAAATTGAAATGTTTAGAAATTTGGCTACGGCGGCAGAAAAAGCAGAAGGAATCATTTCTTTGGATTATACCGTAAAAGGCCAGTTAAATGAAGAAATGAAACCGGTTTATCCTTCATTGGAAGGAAAGGGAGTGGTGTCATTGAGCAAAGTAAAAGTCAACGGACTGAAACTGTTTAACCAGCTAAGCAGTAAAACTGACTTTGAAAGCATTGACAATCCGGATTTGAGTCAGGTAGACATCAAATCAAGGATTAAAAACAATATTATTACAATAGAGCAGACTAAAATGAAAGTGGCACTTTTCAGACTGCGCCTGCAAGGAGAAACAAGCTTTGACGGAAAGCTGAATCTCAGAATACGTGTAGGATTGCCACCATTCGGATTAATCGGTATTCCTGTCGTGGTTGCCGGAACACAAGACAATCCTAAAATCAAAGTATTCAGCAAAACAGGCGAAGCAATAGAAGAAACCAAGCCGGAAGGTCAATAAGACAAGATTCAAAATAATTATTGAGTCTGCATCAAATAACTTTGCGCCTTAGCGCCTTTGCGAGAAATAGTTGCTCGCAAAGGCGCTAAGGCGCAATCAATATATCAAAAATAGAACTTATAAAAGCGTCTTTTTCAATCCTTCACCTATATTCCTCCAAAAGAAATTATAGAATGATTTTTCCGGGATTCTCTCAACTTCGACTTCTGTTTCCATAACCTTTTCATCAGAATCGTTTTTTACGAACAGATTACCCACGGCAGAAAGAAATTTGTTCTTTTTCTTCGGATTCTTTTTCTGGTAAAGAGTCACTTTTATATCGTCATATTTAATGGCAAAATCTCCTTTGGATTTTACGTCGTTCCCTGAAAAATTAAAATATACCTCATTAAGCATTCCTTCAACAGATGCGTTCATGTAAGGCTTCGTAAAAGGTTTTAGCCGGTTTGCAGGAAATTGGAATATGCTTCCTTTGATGTTGAAACCGTCAGATACATCCATTACGTTAAATCGCCAGTTTACCTTCATAGGCGAAACATTCATAAATCTGCAATTGACAGTAATTTTTACATCAGGCAGTTTTTTATGCCCATAACCGCTATTAATATCGGTTACAAACATGTTGAACTTGTTGAAAGAAAGCAATCCTGCTCCTTTTTCAAAGGTCTTTTCCTCTTCATATTCCAGCGTAGATTCGCGAATGGCAAGCGTATCCACATGAAGCGGGAATTTAATATCGCGTAGCAACTTGTTATACAAATGTTTTTTTGAAAGATCATCAGGCGGCATTTTCGGGCGATAGATATTGGCAAAAACCTTTTCCAAAAAAACATTCGTAGAATTGAAATAAAAAACACTGTCTTTAAATCCCCAGTTCATGTTATTTATTTTTATTTCCTGGGCATTGATAGTATAAATGTCTTTTTCTTTGGGAATCCTTCTCACAAATTCACCGCGGTCATATTCCGGAATCATACGGAAATCGGCTATTTTTAAGTCAGATTTGTCAGTATGTATTTTTTTAGCTGTCAGATGGTAAAACTCGTTGGCACGATAATAAATACTATCACAGTCAATTTCAAAGTTTTTATAAGTAAAAGGAATTTTCTCTTTTAATGTGGTGTCGTCCAGCAGAATGCCGTCAAGCTGCATCGATAAATTATGCACAATCAGTGACGCCTTATTATCGGTCGTGGAAATAATCTGTAGACTGGAATTTAAAAGATAGATGTCAGATACGGAAATCGTATTTTTAAAAGGAGCGACCACCTTATCCCGAATACTGTTCGGATCATTTAAAGCCCGGTCATTATCTTTAAAAAGGATAATTTCAGGCTTGTTGATGACAATCTTTTTGGCAACAATCCTTTTGCTGAACAAAATAGACCAGGCACTGATTCCTTCTATTTTTATACTTTGGATGGTAGTATAGATTCCTGCCTTAACATCTGTTTTCTTTAAGGATGATTTTGGAACAACGGTAATTTCTTTGGCAATAGCATTTCCATCAAACAGAGCAACCTCAAGAGTTTTGTAAGTAATCTGATAGGGCGAATTGTTGTTCTCGTTGATAATGACAGGTAGCTGTTTGCGTATCCAATAGTTCAGGCCAATATTCAAAATCAAGGCCAGTACTATAAGAATCCCGATTCCAATCAATGTCTTTTTCCACCAAACCATAAAGTTTTCTTTTTGTTCCGCACTTAAATATAAAAATAAAAAAGCGGGTTCAGAAACCCCAAAGGATTTATTATAAGAAAATTATGATTTTTTTAAAAGATTTTTTTAAAGCTTATAAATGTATTAACTGCTTACATAAAATTATACAATCTTTTCAAGAAAGAGAGTATCTCTACTTATGGAGAAAAGTCTAAGGAGTATGTGTTGCGAGGACATTTTTTTGTTAAATGAGGAAAACCGTTAGGAATTTATTACGGAGGTAATTATGTTTGACATTAATAGTGTTTTTGTAGATAATTTCGATATTATATCATTAGACTTTGTCTTTATTTTTATCAAAAAAATATTATATTTAGCATAGTAAGGTTTTTTTGTTAAATTTGACCGGTTAAGATATTCTTAACGATACCTTTTTTTAATTGGTAACATTTTAACAAACTATTGTTTACCTTTGTACATTATATATTGGGACACTTAAAAAATAAGTCTGAAATGAATCTCGATGCGGCTAAAATCCTCATTGATGATTATAATTATTTTGCACCTAGTGTGCATTGCTCTTATTATGGATGTTTTCAATTTATTAAATCTAAATTAAACACCATTGGGCATACATACAAAGAAATTGATGAGGCAATCGCAAGTTCTTATCCGCCTTTAAAGTTACATGCACACACTTATCCAATAAAACTCATGGACAATGCCTTAAATAAGGTGAATGACAATGGTTTTACTGCAAGGGAGTTTAGAAGTAAAATAAAAGAGCTGAAAGCATTTAGAACAATATCAGATTATCATAATGAAATTGTTGATTCTGATAAAAGCAAAGCTGCGTTGAAATTGAGCCAAGATGTTATCTCTTTAATAAAAAAGAAATTATAATGAAATCAATAGATTTTTTAACTCAAAAATTAACCGAATTGTATGTTTTACATCCTTATTTGGAAATAAAATATGAATTTAGGAATTATATTGATACGCATATAATCGAAGTTAGGCCACTATACGATTTTGAAAATGACGTTGAATTTATTAAAAAACAAATAGAATTAGAATATTTGTTTGAAGATAAATTCCCTGGTGAAGAAATAGTTTTTTTGTCGGAAAGTAAGCTTATTTCTATTGAAAATCCAATTATTTCATTAGGAGGAATCCAAGCAATATCGTGCATGAAAGTAGTTGGTTCAGAAGCTGTTGTATCCTCTCCTCAAACATCCTATGAAGAAGTCATTAAGTATTTTGCTTCAAATTTAGAATCAAATTACAACGATTATTTACAGTATTCTAATTTTAAGATACTTATAGATAATGAATTAGAGGTGTTTTCTGCTTTAAAAACAAGTAGATTAAATGTTAAAAAAGAAAAACCGATAAGTTGGTATAACATGTTAGATTTCTTAGACTTAAAAAAGGATAAGGACAAAAAAGAAGAAACAAAAAAAGACTCTGAATTATTATCAGAGTCTTTTTTTTTATTATTATTGCAATATGGTAAAAGAGGAAGCAGCAATTGCATTTAAATTTGTAAAATATAGAATTTCTGATTTTATATATCATGAAACCAAAAAGGAAAAAAGTGAATATGATATTTCCTTTTTTCCAAAGGGAGAGTATGACGAATCTTCAGGATTATATATCCTTAATTTAGCTTTCAGAGCACATGATAAAGAGAATGCAGAACATTTGGCTATTCAGGTAGAAGGCATTGCAGAATATCAATTTGATAAGAATTATAAACTGGAAGAAATTCCATCGCATTTTTTTCTAAGTGCTGTTCCAATTTTTTTTCCTTACTTAAGAGCATTTATAAGTACATTAACCTTACAAACAAATTCAACTCCCATCATACTTGGATTAATGAATTTTACAAAAATGGCTGAACCTTTGAAGAAAAATACTGTAAAAAAATAATAATTTATATTATCGTTTTTTTGGTTTTTAGATTCCAGCTTTCAGCACAAAAGCCTTTAAACATAGAGTTTTTTGTGTAAAATTAAGGAAAGATACTACACTGGTTTATAATTTATAAACCAGTTGTAGTATAAATATATTTTCCGTAAACTCATTCTTCGTCTTAAAAGACTGGTTCTTATCATCTTTATTGGTAAAAAGCAGATTATTGGCTTTTCCGGAACTAAAATGCACAGCCACAGAAAGTTGTTTTGAAATAGCATATTGCACTTCTGCCAAATAACCTATTTGTAAGGCCTCAGCCTTGAATGTCTGTGTTTCATCCAAGGTTCGGGGAAAGCTTCCGGATGAGCCCAAAAACTGCGATTTATAATTGCTGGTGCTAACAAATCCGCCTATTGAAGGCATAAACTTATTTATTTTATAATACAATTGAACGGGGATTTGCAACTGAAAATGTTTGCTTTCAAGCGACTGGAATAATTTGGGTTCGTTGTTTTTTGTAAAATAATAACCATTGAGTTCACTATCTTTTTTAGAGGCATTAAACGAGAACGGACTTGTCCAATAAAAGGCATCTATCCCGATTCCTACGGAGAAATCAGAATTGAATAATTCCTTTCGTGTCCAGATTCCCAAGCCAAATCCAATAGGGGTGGGAGCGTCGACTTTTCTAAACAGACTATTGCTGGCCAGACCAAGATGTAATTTTCCGCCAAAAAACCAACTTTGTTTTCTGTCTTTTTCAATCCTTTTTTTGTCGGTAATAAGAACAAGAGTATCCACAGGAACCTGGAACTTTTTTCCGTTCTGAGACAGTTCTAATTTGTCTTTTTTATTATTTTCAGAAGTAAAGATTGCCTTATCTATTTTGATAATAGGCTTTTCAATAAAAACGGTATCGTACACGATAACTTCCTCATAAACATAAATAGTATCTACCTTTTTTTCTTGAGAAAAGACAAATGTATAAATGAATAAAAAAGGGATTAAGATTTTATTCTGAAACATAAATGGTGTCTTTTTTTACGATTTGCCTTTTGATGATCACTACTTTCTGAGACTCGTTTTTCACAGAATCTTTTGGAATGACACTATTTGCTTCTTCTTTGATTTTTTGCTGTTCTTTCTTTGAAACAGCTATTTTTTCCTGGGCAAAAAGAGTTTTTATATTCTTTGACTCTATAGCAGGATCTGCGCTTTTTGTAGTGTCTTCAATGTTTACAACTAATTGGTCTTTTGGGGTATTGTTAGCAGAATCAAAATCCAATTTAGGTAGTTCTTTTTGTGGAATATCTTTTACGTCAAAATTGTAGGTATAAAAAGCGATTCCTAATACACATAAAAAACAGATACCTATAACTATGATTTTAGATGTAGGATTTGCTTTTGTCAAACCGATAAATTGGATAGAAAATGTTGTTTTGTTTGAACCAGGCTCAAAATCCTTTAATGGCTTTATTTCAAAATCCTGAAATGGTTTTTTGTAGAAATTAGCGAACATCTGATTTCCAAAACCTAAAAAAATCAAGAAGGCAATGCGGCGTTTCTTCTTTTCATCAACTGATTTTTCTTTTATTCTTTCCAATAGGAAAAGCTGAACTGCTTTTCGGGCTCTTGATAAATGTGATTTTGAAGTACCTATAGATATATGGAGTATCTTACTGATTTCACTATGTGAAAACTGGTCAATAACATACATGTTAAAAACGGATTTATGATGTTCCGGTAAGTGGTCAATAGCTTCTAATATATCGTCTCTTTCTAAATCGGCAGACAGGAGCATACTCTTGGCGTCAATTTCTATAGCATTCATGACGGTAGTTGAATCAACAATTTCATAATCTTGGTTCGTTGAAAAGTTTACTTTTTTTACCTCTTTCAAATGATGGATGGCCATATTTATAACAATCCGGCTTAACCAGCCTTGTAAGGCATTTTTATCTTTTAAGGTGTCTTCTTTTTGGATTGCTACTATAAAGGAATCCTGGATGATATCCTCGGCTGTAGCAGTATCTTTTATATATCTGCGACAAATCCCCAAGAGTTTTGGGGATGTCTTTGTGTAAATTTCATGCCAGTTAATGCTATTCATAATTTAGTTTTGAACTACAAAAAGCGATAAAAATGTGCCTTCAGAATCGGGTATTTGTGCTGCCTCAACCCCGTTTATCGTCAGGTGGCTAATGTATCCGGGCGCAACACCTTCCTGAATAATTTTGTAAGTATTATTATTTAAAATCTTAAAATCCATAATTCCGCCCAGCTGAGGTTGCCCCGCATCAAACATAGCCCCATTTTTATAGATGCTGGCTACATCTGTAAGATACAGGTTATTATTGTCAAAAAGCATAGAGGTAACTGTAGCTACGGTTGGAAAAGAGGTTTCTGAACCGGTAGTTATGTTTTTATAATAACCACCATTATTTGCCGTTCCATAAGTATATACTTCGTTATTGTTTACAGCCAGGCCATTAAGTGTAGAAAATGGAATCTCGTTAAAAACAGTGTTTACATAATAGCCATTAATACTCGAATCGCGATTATTAGTGCCGGTTATATAAACAGTATTGTTTACGACTTTTATTTTTGAATAGTTCTGAACATAACCGCCATAATTGTGTACTGTGGTCTTAATGCCGTTTTTCCAATAAACAAGACTGTAATCTTCAAAAGTTATGACCCTTCTTTTCGTATAACCCACAAAATAAACATCATTGCCAACCACTTCAAAATCAGTAACAGTCACAACTTCATCATCTGCAGAGCTAAGGCTTGTTTTTAAATTAGTCAAAACGCCATTTTTCCAGAACATAGGGAATGTTTCCGTAGTTGTAGTTCCAACACCAATTCCAAGAACATATACATCGTTATTTACCACCATAATCTTGTTGGCAGTAGGAGCATTTATTCCGCCGGAATTCAATAACACAAGCTGGTTGTTTTTCCAGTAACAAGCCTGGCTGTTTTTCTGGCCGGCAACATAAACATCAACAGAGTTATTAGTTGGCACATTTGACGAATCCACAACCGAATCCTCACTACAGGAAATTTGCAACAACCCGGTAAATAGAATCAGAGAAAGTAAAATCTTTTTCATAAGTAAAATAAATTGGAGTTAATATACTTTAATTTTATGATAAGAGTGAAAAAAGTAAAAGGGTTGCAGTAAAAAAGTAAAATAAATAAAAAAAATAAAATTTTTGCTTGCGATGCGATTGCTTCTAGTCAAAGGTTACTAATGAGCAAAGGCTTTGAGAGGTTAAGTCTGCGTATTTTGCAGATAATAGAAAAGAGTTATTAAAAGTGAATTTTGAGTCTCTTTATCTATATATTTCTAGATAATCAAAGATTAAAAATAAAAGATAGTAGAGAATTATAGCAATAAAAAAAGCCTAAACAAATTGATGTTTAGGCTTTCTGTGGTACCTCCAGGAATCGAACCAGGGACACATGGATTTTCAGTCCATTGCTCTACCAACTGAGCTAAGGTACCGTTGCTAATGCGGGTGCAAATATAGAACGATTTTTAATTTATCCAAAACAATTTTAAAAAAAAATCAATTCGTAACTTCGCAAAAACAAACAAAAGGATATGCTTTTAGCAATTGATGTTGGCAATACTCGAATTAAAGGTGCTGTCTTTGAGAATGATAGTCTTTTGGGGCATTTTGTTTTTCTCAAAAAAGATTTTAAAAAAAATATTGAAAAAATTTTAAAAGATTTTCCAAAAACAGCCTTTTTGGTTGTTGCTTCGGTTGGAAGTCTGGACAAAAATGATTTTTTGGACTTTGGAGAAAAGCTGAAAGTTCATTTTATATCCCATGAAGATAGTTTCCCGTTTGTTAATTTATACGAAACCCCAAAAACGCTTGGCATGGACAGAATGGTCCTGGCTGCCGGAGCGGTACTGCAATTTCCAAAGCAAAACAGGCTGGTGATTGATGCCGGAACCTGCATCACTTATGATTTTGTAGATGAAAATGACAACTACCTTGGCGGAGCGATTTCTCCTGGCTTGCGCTTGCGCTATGAAGCGTTGCATAATTTTACGGCCAGGCTTCCGTTATTAGAGTTGGACAGCCCTAAAAGTATCATTGGAAATTCGACCAGCCAATCCATACATTCCGGGGTTGTGAATGGAGCCGTTAATGAAATAGACGGTTTTATAAATGACTATAAACAGCATTATTCAAAATTTACGATAATTTTAACGGGCGGTGACGGAGATTTTTTGGCTAAACGATTAAAAAATACCATATTTGCCAATTCAAATTTCCTTTTGGAGAGCTTGAGCCATTTATTTCAATACAAAATCAAAAATGATTAAAAAAATTATAGTAAGCCTGGGTTTACTTTTTTCATTAGCGTCTGTAGCACAAGAAGGATCGGCGTCGCCTTATTCGTTTTATGGGATTGGAGATGCACGATTTAAGGGTACAACCGAAAACAGGTCGATGGGAGGCTTAAGTATCCTGCCAGACAGTATCCACATGAATTTGCAGAACCCGGCAACATTTGCGTCTTTGAAATTGACAAGCTTTACTGCCGGAGGAAGCTTTAGCGTTAGCAATCTGAAAACAAGAGAAGCTACAGCAAAAGCCCAAAGAACCACAATTGATTATCTGGCTGTTGCATTTCCGGCAGGGAAATTAGGGGTAGGATTTGGTTTGATGCCTTACACTTCTGTTGGATATAAAATAAACTCATTTTCTGATGTTGAAGGAGTTCCTGACAGGTCATACAGCGGAAAAGGTGGAATGAATAAAGTATTTCTTGGGGCAGGATATCAGATAACATCCAAGTTAAGCCTGGGTGCGGATTTTAGCTATAACTTTGGAAGTATTGAAACCAAAAGCCTTCTTTCACAGGATGTGCAATATGGTACAAGAGAAATGAATGTGTCTGACCTGAGCGGTGTTTCTTTTAATACCGGATTGGTATTTACAACAAAAATTAAAAAATTGGACTTTGTTTCCAGTGTGACGTATAGTCCTCAGGCCAATCTGAAATCAGAAAATGAAAGAAAGATTGCTACGTTGGTAGGAAGCAGCCAATCTGAAATTGTGGTAGAAGAAAAGGAAATTGAAGTGGCCGATTCTGATTTGAAATTGCCAAGCAAATTTGCTTTTGGACTCGGGTTAGGAAAAAAAGGAGAATGGTTTGTTGGAGCTGAAGTAACACTTCAGGAAAGCAGCAAATTTGGGAACAGGTACAATGACATTACCAATGTTAGCTATGAAAATGCCACAAGATACAGCTTGGGAGGTTATTTTGTTCCGGATTATGATTCTTTCACCAGCTACTGGAATAGGGTTACCTACAGAGCCGGTTTTAAATACGAAAATACAGGATTGGTTGTAGGTGATACTTCAATCAAGGACTATGGAATGACAATGGGATTAGGATTGCCAGTAGGCGGAACAATCTCAAACCTGAATATTGGCTTTGAATACGGAAGAAAAGGAACGACCCACGCAGGTCTTGTCAAAGAAACCTACGCCAATATATTTTTAAGCTTATCTTTAAATGATAGATGGTTTGTAAAAAGAAAGTATGAATAAAAAAAACTTGTTTGGTAGCAGATTGGCAGTATTGATTTTTGCCGTTCTGGGTTTTAATTTTGCAGCAAAAGCACAAAATCCGGAATGTAAGGACAAACTTATTGCATTTGAAGAATTTATTCGGGAAAATAGCTATGACCAGACAATTTACAACCGCTGGAAGGAATTAAAACAACAGTGTCCTACAGAAAGTGAAACCATCTACCTCTTAGGTGAAAAAATATTGAGTCAGAAAGTTGACCAGGCCAATACGGCTGAAGAAAAAAGTCCGTTGATTACGGAACTTTTAAATTTGTATGACGAACACGACAAAGTTTTCCCGAATAATAAAAGAGGAAACAGAATTAATAAAGCACTTCTGCTTTATGAGAACAAATCCGGTGACTCGCGTGAGGTTTTTACTTTTCTGGACAAGGCTTTCCAATTAGACAATACCGAATTTACCAATCCGGAGGTTCTGAATATTTATTCGGAATTGCTCGTGTCTCAATACGGGAAAAAAGAAATTGAGCTTACATCAGACCAGCTTTTGGCAAAACTGGACCAGATAGCTGAAAAAGTGCAGGTTGAATTAAAAAAATCAAATCAGATTAAAGACAACCTGACGTTAAAGTCGCAAACGGCAAAATTAACGGCAGAAGAACAAAACAGCCTGCAGCAATCGAAATTAAGTATCAGTGAATTGACGATTGTGGCTGAAAATGTAAATGCTGGAATAGATAAGCAGGCCAATTGCGAAGTATTGCTTTCATTCTACCAGAAAAATTTTCATAAAAATTCTGAAAATGCATTGTGGTTGGAGAGAGTTTCTGACAGGTTGGATGCTAAAAAATGTAAATCGGATTTCTTTGTAAAGGTTACCGAAAAACTTTATGCGTTAAGTCCTACCGCAAAATCAGCCTATGCTATGGGTATGATTGCCAGAAATGCCAGAAACACACCACAAACAATTGAATACTTTACCAGGTCGGCAGAATTACAGACAGATGTCAACAAAAAAGCAGAGCTTTACTATCTGATAGCAACTACTTATGGCTATCCTGAAAAGGAAAAAGCCAGAGAATTTGCAAAAAAGGCATTGGAAATAAAACCAAACTTTGGAAAATCCTATATTTTTATTTCCCAGCTTTACAGCTACAGTACCAGAGACTGCGAAAGCAATAATGCTTTTGAAAGTAAGGCACTGTTCTGGCTGGCGGCAGAAACAGCAAAAAAAGCAGGAACAGTTGACCCGTCAATGAAAAAGACTGCTGATCAGCTTGCAGCCGATTTTACCAAGAAAGCACCATCCAAACAGGAAATTTCTCAGGCTAAAAGAAAAGCAGGAGAGCAGATTTCATTCAAATGTTGGATTGGCGAATCAGTAAGCATTCCAAAATTATAATATGATTTCCAAGAGCAAGATAGTATTCCCTGCTGTGTTTGTGTTACTGGCCGGTTTTTTGTTTTCTTGTGAAAGCAATTTCAAAGGTGTCCAGAAAATCAATGTTTCTGCTTTTACGCCTGTTGGCGAAGCAGACACCATCAATTTGAAATATACAGATTCCGGCAAAGTAAAGGCAATATTGGTCAGTCCGAAAATGCTGGATTTTTCAAATGCATCATTCCCTTATACTGAATTTCCTAAAGGAGTTGATGTGACGTTATATGACAATGACGGTAAAAAAAGCTATGTTTCTTCAGATTATGCCATAACCTACAAAGGAACCGATATTATCGACTTGCAGGGAAATGTAAAAATTACTTCCGAAGACGGTAAAATATTGGAAACTACCCAATTGTATTATGACCAGAAAAGGGAATGGTTCTTTACGGAAAAGAAATGCAAGCTTACTTTAGGGCCTGGCAATGAATTCTATACGAAAGGATTTGATGCCAGCCGTGATTTTAAAGATATCAACGGTCAGGTGTTTTTTGGTGAAGGACAGGCAGACGAATTTTAAACTTCAAAACAATTATAATGGTTTACCTAAAATACATTCAGTATTTCTATCTTATTGCGGCAATTCTTTTTGCAGTTGATGGTTTTGTACAACTTAATTCAGCCGAAAGAAGTCCCTGGCTGAGTTTTTTCTTTGCAGCAATTGCGCTTTTTATGTTTTTCTTTCGCAGGAGATTTGCAAAGAAATATGAAAACCAAAACAAAAATAAATAACATTTATTTCCCTGTTTTCCTTACTTTTTGCGGATCTTTTACAGGTCATTCAAAAAAAACTTCATCTTTCTCGGAAAATATGGGTTTACTCCTTTTATTATTAAATAGATAATTGTATTTTCGCCCTCTGAATTTAAAAATTAACAATAAAAAATGGCAGTTTTATCAAAAATTAGACAACGATCATTACTTCTTATATTTGTTATTGGTTTTTGCTTATTAGCATTTGTTGTTGGTGACCTTATCAACAGCGGTGGTTTCAAGCAGACTTCAAAATACGTTGGAAGTATCAACGGAGAAGATATTTCATTTGAAGATTTTAGAAGTAAAGTCGATGCAGTTGAAAAAGGCGGTCAGGGAATCTCATCGTCTCAAGCAGCAAATCAGGTATGGGAACAGGAAGTTTCTTTAGCTTTGCTGACAGAGCAGTTTGAGAAATTAGGAATCAGAGTAGGTGAAAGCCAAATCCTGGATGTCCTTAAACAAAGTCAGGATATAGGGCAAAACCCACAATTCCAAAACGCAGCAGGCCAGTTTGATTATCAAAAATACAAAGAGTTTTTCCAGTCTAATCCGGAATTGACAACTCAATTGAGAGAAAGAGAAACCCAGGCGGCTATTAATGCAAAATATCAAATCTACAGCACTATGCTAAAAGCAGGTTTGATAACTACAGAAGCTGAAGGAAAATTACAATATGAGATGGAGTCTGATAAAGTAACTTTTGATTATGTTGCTTTCCCATTCTCAAACATAAAAGACAGCGAAGTTCCGGTTTCTAATGACGAAATCGTTGCTTACATGAGAAAGAACGAGAAAAAGTTCAAAGCTGATGAAACCCGTGAATTGCAATTTGTTGTAATTGATGACAAACCTTCTAAGGAAGACGAAGAAGAAGTGAAGAAAAACATTACTGCTTTGCTTTCTCCTAGAGTTGTTTTCAATGAAACTACAGGTAAGAATGATACCATCAAAGGTTTCAAAGACATTACAAACAACCAGGAATTTGTTGATGCAAATTCAGATGTGAAATACGATTCAACTTATGTAACTAAAAACAACCTGCCTGCACAATTCGCAGACCAGTTATACAACCTGCCAACAGGTGAAGTTTTTGGACCATACATCTATAACGGATACTATGCCATAAGCAAATCATTGGGTAAAAAAGCTGGAGCCAGCGCTAAAGCAAGCCATATTTTGGTGAGCTATGCAGGAAGCAAAATTCCTAATCCGGCGATAACAAGAACTAAAGAAGAAGCAAAAGCGAAAGCGGATGACCTATTCAAACAAATTCAGGCTAATCCGGCTATTTTGGAATCATTGGTTGCAACTAATTCTGATGACCAGGGTTCTCTTCAAACCAGAGGAGAATATGACAACATCGTTCCTGGGCAAATGGTAAAACCTTTCAACGATTTCGTATTCAACAGCCCAATCGGAAAAGTAGGTCTGGTTGAAACAGAATTTGGTTTCCACATTGTTAAAGTACTTGATAAGCGTGATGCTGTTCGTTTGGCAACAATTGCACAAAGAATCGAGCCATCTGAAGCAACCAGCGATGATATCTTCAAAAAAGCAACCAAAATTGAAATGGAAGCTAAAGACAAAGATTTTGCTACGGTAGTTAAATCTCTTGGATTGACAGTAGCTTCGGCTAATGTAAAAGCACTTGATGAAAACTTTGGAAGCTTTACAAACCAAAGACAGGTAGTAAGATGGGCCTACAATAAGGAAACTTCTGAAGGAGATGTAAAACGTTTCAACGTTCCAAACGGAAACCTAATCGTGAAACTAAAAAAGATTAACGAAGAAGGATTGATGGCTATCTCTGATGCAAAACCAATCGTTGAGCCAATCCTGAAAAATCAGAAGAAGACAGAAAAGATAAAGCAAATCATGAAAGGTGCTACTTTGGAAGAAGCAGCAAAAGCGGCAAAAGTTTCTGTTGCAAACGCTACAGACCTTACATTGCAAAATCCAAACCTTTTAGGATTTGGAGCGGAACCAAAAGTTGTAGGTACTGCTTTTGCAACTGCACCAAACAAAGTTTCTGACCTGATTGAAGGTAGAGCAGGAGTTTTCAAATTGCAAACAAAGAGTGTAGTGAAAGCACCTGCAATTAAAAACTACGATACTTACACTGCCAGACTTAAAGCTATGAGCGGAGCTTCACTTGGAAGAATTATCCCGGCTTTAAAAGATAAGGCTAAAATCAAAGATAACCGATTAGATTTCGGATTCTAAGAGATAGAGAATAATAAAAAATCCCGACTGCTAGTCGGGATTTTTTTATTTTAAAATCATTTCGTCATAAGTAAGAATAGTAGGGAATCCTTTCTCTTTAAAATAATCGGTAGGGTCATTTTTAGAAAGCGCCAGTACAAAATCACCTCCCCAGGCTCCAAGGCTTTTGACTACGCCTTTAAAATCACTGAAATAGGTTTCCTGTATGGTTTGCATTTCCAGAACATCACTTAGAATCATTTCATGCTTTTCAATCAGATAGGCAAATGTCTTTAAGTCTTCGGCTTTAAGAAGAGCTTCGGTAATCTGGTCTATTTTTCGGGATACTTCAGCAATATTATTTTGCTTGTTATAATAGGAAGCAATGGCTGCCTTGCTGCTTTGCTTTCGGTTTAAGTAAACGAAATACATGTTGCGGGTAAAATCCGGATTGAAAACGGTTTCTTCAATTCGGGGCCTGTCGTCCTGCAGCCAATACAGAATAGGAGTGTCTTTTTGGGCACACGCAATATCATAGCCGCTTCCTCCAAAACTTTTGCGAAGCAGTTCAAAGGCATCAATATCGAGCCACTGGGCAATATTATTAATCAGGGTAGAAGAAGTGCCAAGTCCCCAAAGTTTCGGAAAAGTAAGTTCGGTGGTAATGGTATAGCCTTCGGATGCTTCAATAAATTCCGGATTCAATAGATAAGCCTCGTGCAAAATTTCAATCAGCGTAGTTTTGATTTTGTCAGAACTGAAAGATTCTTTTTTGATGATGCTTTCAAAAGTAATGTTGTCTTCAAACCAAATACTTCCATCCTTATCAAAGCTTTTCCAATCCATTTGATTGTTTTTGCCGTTTTTAATGGTCAGATTCTGTCCAAATTTAGTCGGTAGGGCCAAAGCCCTGGCACCGTCCAATACGACATATTCTCCGGTGATAAGAAGTTTTCCGTTGCTATAGAATGTCTTTTTCAAGAGTATTTAGGATTTAACTTTTCTCAAATCATTTACATATTCCACAACAGCCACATGAGAAACAGGATGGTGTTCAAAATGTTTCACAATCTTAACTCTTTCTTCGTCTGTAGCTTCCAGTTGATTGATAATGTTGCCAAGGTGCATTTTCATATGGCCTTCCTGAATTCCTGTTGTTGTCAGTGAACGCAATGCGGCAAAATTTTGGGCCAGTCCAACAACAGCTACAATCTGCATCAGTTCTTGTGCAGAAGGTTTTTCAAGCATTTCCAAAGCCAGTTTTACCAGAGGATGCAAAGAGGTCAATCCGCCCACAGTACCTAAAGCAAGAGGCACTTCCAGCCAGAAATGAAAAATGCCGTTTTCAATTTTAGCATGCGAAAGACTTTGATAGCGGCCTGATTTGGAAGCATAGGCATGGACTCCGGCTTCTATGGCACGGAAATCGTTTCCGGTAGCCAATACCACGGCATCAATTCCGTTCATGATTCCTTTGTTGTGCGTAACGGCACGATAAGGTTCGACTTCTGCTATTTGTACGGCCCGAACAAATTTTTCTGCAAAATCTCCCGGATTGCTATTCTTTTCTTTTAAGTCTTCTACCTTGCAGGATACTTCGGCACGAACAATGCAGTTTGGGACGTAGTTCGACAGTATGCTCATGACAATCTGTATGCTTTTTTCCTCTTCAGAAAAAATCCCGGACGATTGGGCTTCATTTTTTAAAGTCTTGGCAAATTGTTCCAGGCAGGAATTTATAAAATTCGCTCCCATCGAGTCTTTGGTCTCAAAAGTCGCGTGGAGTTGGAAATAATCAGGAAGCAGGTCTGTTTTATCTTTGAGCACAATATCCAGGATACCGCCACCGCGTTTCTGCATATTTTTGGTAATGCTTTCTGTTTCCTCAAAAAAACGGTTTTTGATTTCTGTAAAAAACTTTTCCAGTTTTGAAGTATCACCTTTGTAAAGAAAATGAACCTGGCCGATTTTTTCGGTATTGATGACAGTAGCTTTAAATCCGCCTCTTTCCGACCAGAATTTTGCTGCTTTGGCTGCTGCCGCCACAACAGAACTTTCTTCAATTGCCATAGGAACAGTATAAAATTTTCCGTTGATTAGAAAATTAGGAGCAATTCCCAAAGGCAGGTAAAAGTTGGTAATCGTATTTTCTATAAAATCATCATGCAGTTTTTGAAGTCTGGTGTCAGAATTCCAGTAATTTTTTATAATCGCTGTAGCTTCTTCCGGATTTGAAAAATAGTTTTCGGCAATCCAGCTTATTTTTTCCTCTTTGGATAGTTTTGAAAATCCCGAAATGGTTTTGTTCATTATCTAACAGTTATGTCTTTAAATAGTACTGCAAAGATACTGTTTCAGACAGTTCTTTTTAACTGTTTAAAGTATGATTTTATGAAAGGTGTTTGAATTATTCTCTGTTGTTATTTGAAACTTTCCGCTGAAATATTTCTAATACGTTTGGTTTGCGACTCTGCGTCTTTGCGAGCAACTATTTCACGCAAAGACGCAGAGCCGCAAAAACGAAATTGCCACAGGTCAATTACTCCTTAATAAAGGTCATTTTTTTTGCCATTTTTTTCTGCCAGCCGTATGGCAGTATAGAATGGCCGTTTTCAACCATTTTGTTCATTTGGGCAACAACGGTGTCCTGTATACTTTTAGGCAGGTTGTAAAAATCAGCATCGATGCTAAAATTCCGTTCGTCATCCAATACTCCGTTCTGTATACGAATTCCGATTTTTTTTCCTTTATAATAGGTCAGTATTTTGATTCTTCCGTCGTCGTAGCCATTGAGGCCATTTGTTCCATAAAAAAGTATAGGTTCAATAATTCCGTCCAGGTCAAAATCTTCTACATAAATATATTTTGTCCAAAACCAGATGCTGTCTTCCTCGTCTTTTTTGGAGTCATTGGTTTCAAAAGTTTTGGTCCAGACATTATTATCCATCTTAAAGTTAAACGCTTTAACGGCATTATTAAAATTGCCTTCTTTTGATGTATTCATTTTGTCTTCGGTCAGAACCAAATAATATTTTCCGGTTTTGTCCTGATAATCGTAAACCTTCCAAATTGAAAAATTAATTCCTAATTCTTTCTTTTTTTCATGGGTAAAGATTTCATTTATTTTCTCCTGGGTCAGTGTTTTGTATTTGCTATTCGGTTCATTTTTGGAACCGGGTTGTGAAATCTCGTTGATTTTTTGGGCTAGAATAGCAATGTTTTTTTGTTCAATGTCAGAAAATACTATAGTGTTATTATTGGCAGAAGGTTTATACCATGAAAATTGTTTGAAATGTCGGGCATATTCTTCATTGGAAAAAGTATAACCTTTTCTTGCGTACATTTCATTTTTCAAAAGTTTCAAGGCAGGTACATTTAGATTTTGTATACTGCTTTCCCGGATTATTTCGGACGAACATTCTGAACAATCCTTCAGGTTTTGTGCATTGATTGTAAAGGGAATCAGTAAAAAATACAATAAATAATTTTTCATTCGAGGCGGGATTTGTTCAAACATAATGGTAAAATAACAATAGAAACTGGCTGATAGAAAATTTTTTATAAGTTTTATATCGGAAACATTTGAAATTTAGAGATTAATCAAAATTACAAAAATTGCATTTAACACAAAAAATCAAGGTTTATTCCGATTTTTTCACTAAAATTGACAGTTTTTTTACCTTAGCAAAATATGATGAATTCACGAAAGATTGCCGCATTGCTTTTTTTTATCGGCATGTCGGTTTTTGGCCAGCAAAAAATCACTCTCGAAGAAATATGGGGAGGTGCTTTTAGGGCCGAAGGAATGGACGAATTACAATCCTTAAAAAATACCAACCAATATACTGTATTAAATTTTGACAGGCAGTCAAGGAGCATGCAGATTGATTTGTACGATTATGCAACGCTGAAAAAGGTTGCTACGCTGATTGATACTAAAAATCACAAAGACCTGCCGATGATTGACAGCTATATTTTCAATTTGCAGGAAAATAAAATGTTGATTGCCTGCAAATCGGAGCAGATTTTCCGCCACTCTTTTGTAGCAGACTATTATTTATATGATATCCAGACAAAACAATTGACGAAATTGTTTGACTTTAAAATACAGGAGCCTACCTTTTCTCCTGATGGAAATCAGATTGCCTACGCCAAAGACAATAATTTATATGTCTACAACCTGCAATCAAAAACGACCAAACAAATTACAACCGACGGAAGCAAAAATGCCATCATCAATGGTATAACCGACTGGGTTTATGAAGAAGAATTTTCTTTTGTAAGGGCCTATGACTGGAATGCGGCAAGCGATAAGATTGCTTTTATCCGTTTTGATGAGACCGAAGTGCCGGAATTTTCGATGGATTTATACAGCGGCGGACTTTATCCAACGCAACAGGTTTTTAAATATCCAAAAGCCGGAGAAAAAAATGCTTTGGCTTCTCTGCATGTATATGACCTGAAAGCCAATGCTTCCAAACAGATTAACTTAGGCAATTATAACGATTTTTATATTCCGAGAATCAAATGGACAAACGAAGCGAATGTCCTTAGCGCGCAGGTTATCAACAGACACCAGAACAATCTCGATTTGCTTTTTGTAGACGGAACTACCGGTGCAACAAAAGTGGTTCTGAATGAAAAAGATAAAGCCTATGTAGACATTACAGACAACCTGACTTTCCTAAAAGATAACAGCTTTATATGGACCAGTGAAAAAGACGGCTACAACCACATCTATCATTATGACAAGTCAGGAAAGCTGAAAAACCAAATCACCAAAGGTGCCTGGGAAGTTACGGCCTACTATGGTCTTGACGAAAAAACAGGAACTATTTTTTACCAGTCTGTAGAAAACGGTTCCATTAACAGGGACATCTATTCAATCAAACTTAACGGAAAAGACAAGAAAAGACTTTCTTCTGCAACCGGAACCAATTCGGCTACTTTCAGCCCGAACTTCCAGTTCTATATCAACACTTTTTCAAACGTATCGACTCCGGCGCAATATTCGTTAAATGATGCCAAAACCGGTAAGGAAGTACAATCTATCAAAAAGAATGAAAAACTGCTTTCGAAATTGCAGGGGTATAATCTGCCGTCAAAAGAATTTTTTGAGTTGACTACAGAAAAAGGGCATAAGCTAAATGCCTGGATGATTAAACCGAAAGATTTTGATACTTCTAAAAAATATCCGGTTTTAATGTTTCAATATTCAGGACCGGGTTCACAGGAAGTTAAGAACAGCTGGCTCAACACAAATGATTTTTGGTATATGATGCTTACGCAGCAAGGCTATATCGTGGCTTGTGTTGACGGAAGAGGAACCGGTTACAAAGGAGCCGATTTCAAAAAAGTAACCTATAAAGAATTGGGGAAATTTGAAGTAGAAGACCAGATTGATGCGGCAAAAGTGATTGGGAAATACAATTATGTTGACAGCAGCAGAATAGGAATCTGGGGTTGGAGCTATGGAGGTTTTATGTCGTCCAACTGCATATTGAAAGGAAACGATGTTTTCAAAGCGGCAATAGCTGTTGCTCCGGTAACCAACTGGCGTTTCTATGATTCAGTCTACACGGAACGATACATGCAGACTCCACAGGAAAATGCTTCCGGATATGACGAAAACTCTCCAATCAACCATGTTGGCAAATTAAAAGGAAAATACCTGTTAGTACACGGAACGGCAGATGACAATGTTCACGTACAAAATACGATGCTGATGATTGAAGCCTTGGTTCAGGCCAACAAGCAATTTGATTGGGCAATTTACCCGGATAAAAACCATGGAATTTATGGTGGAAAAACCAGATTGCAACTCTATACAAAAATGACAAACTTTATTAAAGATAACTTATAGTACTCAGATGAATACAACAACCCCTACATTAGAAGAAATTCAAAATTTCAAAGGAAAATATCCAAAACAATTATGGTATCTGTTTTTAGTAGAAATGTGGGAGCGGTTTACGTTTTACGGAATGAGGGCGCTTTTAGCTTTGTATATTTCCCATCTGGTACTTTCTGCTGATTATAAGCCTTTAGCTCCTGCAGAATTAGAAGCGAAGAAAACCGAGTTTCTGGAAAAAAACAAAGAAGTCTTAGACAAAAGTCATCCCAGATACTACATAGAAACTTCCCAGCAAAAGGTTAAAGATGATGCGGAAAGCAAATCGAATAAGCAATACGGACTAATCCAGGCTTTTATCTATGCAATGGCATTTGTTGGAGGATTGTTTGCCGACAAAATTTTTGGATTTAGAAAATCAGTTTTCTGGGGTGGTATATTGATGGCAATCGGAACTTTTATTATGGCTGTTCCGGGTGCATTTCCTTTTTATTTAGGAATTAGTATTCTGATTGTCGGGAATGGTTTCTTTAAGCCCAACATATCCACAATGGTCGGTTCGCTATACAGGAAAGACGACTCCCGAAGAGATGCAGGGTTTTCATTATTCTATTCAGGAATCAATATTGGGGCATTATTAAGCGGTTTGACCATTGCTTACATAGGTACTTCTGTAAGCTGGTCTCTAGGTTTTGCATTGGCGGGAGTTTGTATGATTTGCGGACTGATTTTGTTTGTTTTCACGCAAAAATCATTAGGTCCAATCGGTTTACCGCCTGAACCGGAAAAATTACAGGAAAAAAAGTTTGGCATCAGTAAAAATCTTTTGGTTTACATAGGTTCCCTGTTATTTATACCTTTCTTCTTTGTGCTGGTATATTTTCCTTTTGATGTGGATTTGACTTTTATGCTCGGAGAAATAGTAAAAGCAGATGGAACAACAGCTCCAAACTTAGTACAGTTCAGTGATGTGTTTATGATTACTATTGCCGTTCTGATTCTGCTCTATTTAATCAAGACTCTATTTGATGTAACCAAAGAAGAATTTGGAAAAATGGCTGTAGCCATCATTTTGATTTTATTCTCTGTTTTGTTCTGGTCATTCTTTGAGCAGGGCGGTGGCTCATTAAACTTTTTTGCCAATGGTAATGTCGACAACAAAGGTTTCAACATGACGCAGGTTAACAACTCGGTTAATGCACTTTGGGTTGTTTTGATTGCACCAATTATAGGGATGTTCTGGATTTTCCTTAGCAAGAAAAAGGCGGAACCCAATACAGTTGTCAAATTTGGATTAGGATTTGTATTCTTAGGATTAGGATTTTTAGTGTTTTTTGCGAGCAAGTTTTTTGCTACCCCAACAGGACTAACTCCGCTTTGGATGTTTGTAGGAGCCTATCTTGTAATAACATTGGGAGAGCTTTGCCTTTCTCCAATTGGTTTGTCAATGATAACAAAATTAACTCCGGGCAGATTGCACGGTGTTATGATGGGAACATGGTTTTTGGCAAGTGCATACGGTCAATATGGTGCAGGATTAATCGGTTCGGCTTTGGCTAAAGTAGATACTTCAATAGAGAACCCAACCAATGTTGATAAATTGGTTCAATATACGAATGGTTATGCAAGTATCGGTTATGTGGCTGTAGGAGCTGGAATTGTCCTGCTATTGATATCCCCGCTATTGAAAAAATTAATGGCAGACGCTAAGGTTGCTTAAGAATAATAGAATAAAAATTAATAAATGTCAGAAATCACATCCACTAACAACGATTTTTTCAAATCAAAAGTTTTAGGCCATCCATCAGGGTTATTTGTATTGTTTTTTACCGAAATGTGGGAACGATTCTCTTTCTACGGAATGAGAGTTTTGTTAATTAACTTCCTGACCATGGCGGCTATCGGTACTAATCCGGGTTGGGAATGGTCGTCAGAAAATGCCGGTGCCTTATTTGGAACCTATGCCGGACTTTTATATTTGACCCCGATAGTTGGAGGGATTATTGCCGATAAATTTACAGGCTACCGTTGGGCAGTGGTTATTGGTGCGCTGATTATGACTTTAGGACATGCTTCCATGGCGTTTGAAACAGAATTTTCCATGTACTTTGGGTTGGGATTACTGGTAATTGGTACCGGTTTTTTTAAACCGAATATAGTGTCGATTATTTCTGAAATGTATAAAGACCTGCCAGAGAAAAAGGACGGGGCTTATACTATTTTCTATATGGGAGTTAATGCGGGTGCTTTCTTCGGAATGATGCTTTGCGGTTATTTGGGAGAAAAAATAGGATGGAGTTGGGGCTTTGGTTTGGCCGGAATCTTTATGCTTCTTGGTTCTTTGCAGTTCTGGTTGGCAAAACCTTTGTTCGGTACCATTGGTGATGTGCCTAAAAGAGATAAGGTCGTTGAAGCAATTTCACCTGATGGACAAATTGATATCACAGAACCAAAAGCAGAAGTAAAACCGGAAGACAAGCGCAATCCGTTTACAATGCTTGACAAGGTGCTGATTGTTATAACTTCTATAATTGGATTACTGTATTTAATTGATGATCCGGCTTCAAAAATTGGAAATATCCATTTATTACCTCAGGAATTTTTGGTGTCAAAAGAGGTTTTGCCTGGTGCGCTCGTAATCACGATTATCGGTTTGGTACTGTTTTTATTTTTGGTTATTTCAAGAATTTCACGTTATACAAAAGTGGTACGAGACAGAATGATTGCCGTAATTGTTTTTGCTTTCTTTACGGTTTTCTTTTGGCTGTCTTTTGAACAGGGAGCAACGTCACTTATCCTTTTTGCCAGAGATTTTACAGACAGAACTTTAATGGGGAATCAGGCTATTGTTTTTAATATTATCAATACGCTTCTTACTATTATACCGCTTGCGTTAATTTCATGGGTATTGTTTCTGTTGTTTAGGCAAACTGCTAAAAAAATAGCGACTTCAAACATTATATTGGCATTGAGTTTTTTAGGGGTTTGGGGGATTGTGGTCTGGATGCTGAATAATGATTATAATTCAAAAGCCTACGAACTGAAATACCAGGCTATCAAAACGGCCCAGATAGACAAAAAGACGAAAAAACAGGCGGTTGATGAAAATGGAGACCTTGTTTTTGATTTCAATGCAGTTACAGAGACTACGGTTTTAAAACCAACAGATGTTGTAGTTGACCAAACGGTCACTATTTCCAGTCAGGAAGTGTTGAAAGTAAATGATAAGGTGGCATTGCATAGCGAAATAGGAAATTTTGTATACCTGACAAAAGGCCTTGAAACTAAAATCAGGGATGATTATAAAAAAGCAACAAAAGATTCGCAGATTATAAAAGCAGAAGTGGTTCAGCTAAAAGAAAACCAGGTGGAAGTTACGGCTTCATGGTTTAGCATTCTGAATTCCTTTTTTATTATTGCTTTTGCGTCAATGTTCTCTAAATGGTGGGACAGCAAATACAACCCAAGTGCTGCCGTAAAATACGGACTGGGTCTAATCATCATGGGCTTAGGATTTGCGATTTTGGCTTATGGAGCAAGAGTTATTCCTTCCGGAGCTGAGGCAGGTGCGGTAAGAGTAAGCATGATTTGGCTTATATTGGCCTATCTTTTCCATACCTGGGGAGAATTATGCCTGTCACCGGTTGGCCTTTCCTATGTGAGTAAACTGGTGCCTTCAAGAATGATTGCATTTATGTTCGGGATGTGGTATCTTGCGATTGCAATTGGGAATAAACTGGCAGGTTCACTGGGAGGAATGATTGAAGGCATTACTAAAGAGTATGACATGAGTACGTTCTTCCTGATTTTTACGATAGTTCCTATTGTAGCAGGATTGATTGTAGTAGCACTAAATCCTATGCTGAAAAAATTAATGCACGGAGTAAGATAATAACACTAACCTTAAACTATAATAAATGGAAACAACAGTAAAGCGATCACACCCTAAAGGACTTTGGTACCTCTTTGGCACAGAAATGTGGGAAAGATTTGGATATTATTTGATGCTCGGGATATTCTCCCTCTACATGCTTGACGGATGGAACAACGGAGGTATGGGATTTGACCCTGCTAAAAAATCCGACATTTATGGAACATATCTGGGTCTGGTGTACTTAACTCCTTTTATTGGCGGATTGCTTGCTGACAGAGTTTTAGGATACAGAAGGTCAATCATCATGGGAGGATTGATGATGGCTGCAGGTTACTTTTTGCTGTCAATCCATAGTATAACAACTTTCTATGTTGCGTTATTCTGTATTATTTTAGGAAACGGATTCTTTAAACCGAATATCTCTACGCTTGTAGGAAACCTTTACAGTGGTGATGATATGAAAGATAAAAAAGATGCCGGATACAACATCTTTTACATGGGGATTAACGTAGGAGCATTTATCTGTAATTTCGTTGCAGCCTACATGAGAATCAACTACGGATGGGGGCATGCTTTCGCTGCTGCCGGAGTAGGAATGTTGATTGGAGTAGTTGTATTCTTAATCGGAACAAAACACATTAAACATGTTGACGTAATCAAGCCGGTAAAAGAAGGCGATATGTCAACAGGAAAAATCTTGGGATTGACAGTTCTTCCAATGTTTATTTTTGGTATAATCGGATACATGATACCAGGCAACTTCCTGGGTTCTGATACGAATGATGCCTTCATCATTGGATGTATTCCGGTAATAGGATTCTTTATTTACTTGGCGTTTAAAGCAGAAGCTAAAGAAAGCAGAGCAATTAAGGCTCTTTTGGCTGTATTTACCTGCGTTATCTTATTCTTCGCCATCTTCCACCAAAACGGTGATGCTTTAACAGTTTGGGCAGAAGACCATACAGACAGAAATATGCCAACTGCAGTTTCTAATGTAGCGGATAAATTAGGGATGGCTCAGGTGGTTGTAAACAACGATATCGTTTCTGCAGACCAGGCTACATTTGATAAGACAATCGAAGAAATGCGTGCTAAAGAAGCAGCAATGCCTGCAGTTTCTAAAGAAGAAATTGTTGCAAAAGGAAAATATTCAAGCGAAATAGGACAGCTGGAAAAATCAAGAAAATACTTTGCAACTTTGCCTGGCGACCAGATTCCGGCAAAAGGAACAAACTTAAAATTATACTCAACAGAACTTTATCAGTCTATCAACCCATTCTGGGTAGTGGTTTTGACACCATTGGTGGTAGGAGTATTCAGCTGGTTGAGAAGAAGAAAGAAAGAACCGAGCACACCTACAAAAATCTTTATCGGTTTGGTAATTACTGCCTTATCAGCTTTGGTAATGGTAGGGGCTGTTTTTGCAACGAACGACCTGACTATGAAAGCAAGTTCCTGGTGGCTAATCGCTTCTTATGGTGTAATCACGATAGGTGAGTTGTGTTTATCGCCAATGGGGCTTTCTTTGGTATCTAAATTATCGCCTCCAAGGATTACTGCTCTGATGATGGGTGGATTCTTCCTGGCTATTTCTGTTGGAAACAAACTTTCAGGAATGTTATCTTCTCTTTGGGAAGAAATGCCACAAAAAGAAAACTTCTTCTTCCTTAACTTTGGATTGGTTTTGGCGGCGGCTATTGTATTGCTATTGATGCTGAAATGGTTGAACAAGGTTATGAAAGAGAATAACGTCGCTTAAAACGGCACTATTTTTGAATCCAATATTTAAAAACTATAAAAAAATGAAAAAATTACTTTTAGCACTATTTTTAGCTGTAGGCTCTATGGCCGCAGTTCAAGCTCAGGAAGTCAAATGGATGACATTAGACCAGGCTTTGGCAGCACAGAAGAAAAAAGCAAAACCAATTTTTATGGACGTATACACAGATTGGTGCGGACCATGCAAAATGTTAGATAAGAATACTTTTCAGGCAAAAGAAGTAGCAGATTATATCAATGCTAACTACTATGCTGTGAAATTTAATGCAGAAGGCGATTCTGAAGTGAATTACAAAGGGAAAAAATATACAAACCCAAAATACGATGCTACCAGGAAAGGACGTAATGCAGTTCACGATTTTACAATGTTCCTGAAAGTACAAGGTTATCCTTCAATGTATATTTTTGACAGCAAAGGAGAAGTAAAGAGCCCTATTGTAGGATACCATACTCCTGAGCAGCTTTTACCGCTAATTAAAGTCTAAATCATTTTTAGATAAACTATAAAATCCCTTTTCAACAGTTGAGTGAAAAGGGATTTTTTCTTTTACGCATGTTCTTTTCCATCTTTCCACATCAGTCCGGTAATTGGAAGCATCTGCAATAACCATTTTTGGCTTTGCATCTTGTATAGTCCTTTCAAGGTTTATTTTTGGCGATTGTGACAGGATAATAATATCAGGCCGCTGGCTTTTAGGAAAAACGCCAAGGCTGTCAATGACCAAAATTTTATTCTGATTGAAATACATTAAATTCCCAATTTTTTCAGTTGAAGCAATCCGGCTAAAACTTCCAACCAGATAAGGTTTCAGGATGAAGTTTATTGTTTGTTCCGATAATTCCTGATGGCTAAAAACGCTTAGTTGCTCTCCTTTTTTTCGGGCAATAATCGTATTCCTTTTGGCATTAAATACTATCAGTTCTTCATGGTTTTTTGTAAAGTATCTATTTCCCAGATAAGCCAGTTGAAACAAAATTATACTCGCCAGTGCAAAGGCAAGTTTTTTGAAATTTGGTTTTTTGAGCCAAAAAACAGCGGTAAACAAAAACAGGTAGCACGTTACCAGCATTTGCCAATTGAAAGGAATGTCCTGAAACACGAAAGATTCAAAAGAAGCAACCTTACTAATTATCTTATTCAGGATATAAAGGCTCCATTCCAGGCATTTGACAAGATAGGACGGTACACTGCTAAAAGAAGCCCACAACATCACAAAAACGCCCAGAGCCATTATAATTCCCAATAAGGGAAGAATAAGAAGGTTAGTTATAAAGAACAGTCCGGGGAATTGATGGAAATAATAAAGGCTTAGCGGGAAAGTACCCATCTGGGCTGCCAACGAAACGGTAAGTATGTCCCAAAAATACTTTCCGATTTTATTTTTAGGTTGCCACAAGGAACTTAACAATGGCTGTAACCATACAATAAAAAACAGGGCACTATAACTAAGCTGAAATCCTACGTCAAAGATAAAGGAGGGTTCAAACAGCAGTATCATAAAAACAGAAACCAAAAGTGTATGGTAAATGTTGGTTTTACGCCGGGCATATTTCCCTATGGCAACAAAGCTGAACATAACCACAGAACGCGTAACCGATGGTGAAAAGTTGGCTATCAAGGCAAAAATCCAAAGAAAAGACAAGAGAATAGCAAGTCTTAGAATATTTCCTGTTTTGGTTTTGGGTAAAGGACTGAGAAGAAACCCGATAAAAAGCATCAGACATCCTACATGAAGTCCGGACACCGACAAGATATGCACGGCACCGGCAAACTGATAATCTTTCATCAGTTCCGGAGAAATGTCCTGTTGCTGCCCTAAAATTAAGGCTACGGCTACGTTAAGCTCTTCGTTTCTAAATCCGGAATCTTTAAGGTTTTTGATAATGGTATTTCGAAAATCTGCAGCATAATACCAAATGTTTTTTTCTTTTTTCGGGCTTATTTGTATTGTGGATACATCAGCATACATTTGCCCATAAACAGATTTAAATGCCAAATACTTTTTATAGTCAAATTGGTGTGGATTTCCAGGTGCCTGGGGTTCGTAGATGGTTCCTGTAATCAAAAGCCTTGTTCCTACAGGAAAATCCTGTGGCAGATTTTCTTTTTTGACCTGAAGCACAATTTTGCCTTCGGCTATTGCCGAATCGATTGCGGTAACTTTAGCAATATAACGGTGGTTGTAGGGATTGCTCCTGAGTTTTTCAAGAAGGACTACCTCTACGGAATGTGTATGTCCGTCTAATTTATGCCCATAATGATATTTGGAAAGCCTTTCATTATGTATAGCATGGGTAGTAATTCCAATACAGAAAAAAACGAAATAGGTTGCGTAGCCAAAATAGGACTTCTGGATAAAGTCTTTTCCGGAAAAATAAAAGGCCGTTCCAAAAAGGAGGATACTGACTCCGCAAAGAATCAGGGAGAGTAGTGGAATCGGTTCAAAATAAAATGCGGCGAGTACTCCTAGAACAAACCAGATGGTAATTCTAGCTAACGGGAATTTCAATATTTTCATAAACCGAAAATACCGAAAATATAACAAAAAGTGAAATTATTGCTGGATGATTCTGTTTACCTGAGCAAATGTTCTTTTGTAGTAAGGCTCACTTGTGGATGAAACCACGACACCTTTACTAGTTGAAGAGTGGATGAATTTTATTTCATCACCAATTTTTTCGATAACAACACCTACGTGGTTGATAACTCTTCTTCCATTGGTTCTGAAGAAAATCAGGTCTCCTTTTTTGATATCGTTCGTGTCAACTTTTTCACCAATCAAAGCCATGTCATGCGAACTTCTAGGCAATTTGATGTCAAAAAGATTAAAAACAGCAGTAACCATTCCTGAACAATCCATACCGGCAGTAGTAGTTCCGCCTCCACGGTATCTTACACCCAGGAAATTCATTGCGTTATTGATTAATTGAAGAGAAATGTAACTTTCAGTTGGAGCCACAGATGCGATAAGTTCCGGGTCTTCCTGTTCTACAATTACATTTTTTTTATTTTTAACCGTTTTGGTATTTTTTGTAGCTTTTGCTTTGTCTGCAACAGCAACGGGAGCCGGAGCAGGTTTATCTGCAGCAACAGTAGTTTTCTTTTCTACAGGTTTTTCGTAAACTCCTTTTTTAAGAGCTTCTTTTTTAGTGGTAATAATTTGCGAGTGGCCTGAGGTCGATACCAATAAAAATAGTGGTAAGAACAGTAAAAAGATTTTTTTTGCAGACATATTTATTTTTTATTTTTCAGCAAAAACAAAAACTTAGGGGCGAATTTGCTTTAGATTTATTAATAAAAATTCCGTAGAATTATTCGTTTTTCAAATGCTATATGTTTAGATATACAACGAGTTAATAACCTGATTATTATATAACAGATTCCAAATATAATGTAAAATTCATAAAACCAGCAAAAATCTTTTCAAGAAATTGTTGATAACTAATTTTTTAAAAGATTTTACGGATTGTAATAGTTTGAATTCTAGCGGATTATTTTTGGTGTTAAATAAGTGTTATTTTTTAAGCTTATCAACAATCAAACGCGCTGTTTTCTCGCTTGCGCCAATGCCTCCGAGCTTTTTTTCAAGAATTTCATAATCCTGCAAAAGCTTTTCCCTTTGGCTGGTTTCTAAAATTTTATGCAGCTCTTTCCTGATTCTTTTCGGATTGCATTCCCCCTGTATTAATTCGGTTACCACTTCTTTATCCATAATAAGATTCACCAGCGAAATGTATTTTAAAGTGATAATTCGCTTGGCAATCTGATAGGAAATCCAGTTTCCTTTGTAACAGACAACTTCCGGAACCTTAAATAATGCCGTTTCTAACGTAGCCGTTCCGGAAGTAACCAAAGCCGCAGAAGCTATGCTCAGCAAATCATAAGTTCGGTTGGAGATAAAATGTACATTTTGGTCTTTTAAAAATTGCTGATAAAAAGCAAATTCCTGGCTTGGAGCACCGGCAATCACAAATTGATAGGCCGGAAAGTCTTTTACAACAGCAAGCATTTCGGAAAGCATTTTTGAAATCTCCTGTTTTCGGCTTCCCGGTAGCAGTGCAATGACAGGCTTGTCATCCAAATCAAATTCTTTTCTAAAGGAATCTTCATCGATATGTTCTCTGTTGTGAATGGCATCAATTAGTGGATGGCCAACAAATTCTACAGGGAAATGGTGTTTCTTTTCGTAGAAATCTTTTTCAAACGGAAGAATCACATACATAAAATCGACATCGCGTTTGATGGCTTTGATACGATTTTCTTTCCAGGCCCAAATCTGTGGGGAAATATAATAATGGGTTGGTATTCCTATTTCTTTTGCCCATTTGGCTATCCTCATGTTGAATCCCGGATAATCAATAAAAATGATAGCGTCCGGCTTGAATTCCTGTATATCGGCCTTACATAATTTAATGTTATTAAGTATGGTTTTGAGGTTCATGACTACTTCTGCAAATCCCATGAAAGCCAAATCGCGGTAATGCTTTACTAAAGTGCCGCCGGCTTCCTGCATCAGGTCGCCGCCCCAAAACCGTATTTCGGCTTGAGGGTCTTTTTTGAAAATGGCTTTCATCAGGTTGGAACCATGCAGGTCGCCTGAAGCTTCTCCGGCAATAATATAGTACTTCATATTTTTGGGCAATTTTAATTGATATAATCAACTATTGTCATTTAGTTTCCAGCTGTTCAGGTTCTGTATGGCATGATGGGCTGTCAGGTCAAACTGAACCGGAACCAAAGAAATATAGCCATGTTTCAGAGCCCATTCATCAGTATCTTCGCCATTGTCCTGATTGACAAACTTTCCGGTTAGCCAGTAATAATCACGTCCCATTGGTGATGTCCTTTTGTCGAATTTCTCAGACCACATAGCCTTGGCCTGTCGGCATACCTTGATACCCTTAATATCTTTTTCAGATAATTTCGGGAAATTGACATTCAGGATTACACCTTCCGGCAGTCCGTTTTCCAGTACTTCCATTGCAATTTTTTTGACAAACTTTTTAACCGGTTCGAAATCGGCATTCCAGTCATAATCCAATAAAGAAAATCCAATGGCAGGAATCCCTTCAATCCCTGCTTCAACAGCGGCACTCATGGTTCCGGAGTAAATTACGTTTATGGAAGAATTCGAGCCGTGATTAATTCCTGAAACGCAAAGGTCGGGCTTTCTTCCCAATACTTCATTTACGGCAAATTTCACACAATCAACCGGAGTTCCGGAGCAGGAGTATTCAACCGGAGTTACATCTCCGTGGCTAATCTTGTTAAGGTATAAGGTGCTGTTAATGGTAATGGCATGGCCGGTTCCTGACTGTGGACTGTCTGGTGCTACGACAACAACTTCGCCAATTTCTTTCATTACGCTAATCAGAGCGCGGATTCCGGGAGCCGAAATCCCGTCGTCATTGGTAACTAAAATCAAAGGTTTCTTTTTCATGGATAATTTTTGTCTCTAAACGGGATGGAATGTATTTGTCTTGCTGTGGAATTTTGCCTTAAAAACGATAACACAGATTACAAAAATAACTTTTTTTAAAGTTTTTCAATGTTACAAAATTGTATAACTTTGAATCTTATAAAAATGTCATTACCTGCAATGATTTAACCTTATCTCTCAATCAAAATCATCTTTAACAAAAAATTATGCGGTTTAAGAAACCGTGGCATAATTTTTTCAGTAATTTAGAACAAAATTTGATGAATGCTATAATGGAGTTTATGAAAAGAAATTATAAGATAGTACTGGTTGTAGTTGCACTTTCTGCAGCCTTATGGAGTTTCGTTCCAAGAGAAGTAAAAAATGATCCCGAGAAAGATAGATTGCTTATTGAGCTTTTGACATTTGTCATTGAACGCGGACATTATGATCCTGCAAAAATTGATGATACCTTTTCAAAAGGAGTATACAAAGATTATTTGGAGGCGATAGATCCTTCCAAAAGATTTTTCCTTCAGTCGGATATTGATGAGTTTTCAAAATATGAAACTAAGCTTGACGACCAGATTTTGGCCAGAGACCTTACGTTTTTTGATTTGACATACAATCGTTTACTTCAAAGAATTGAAGAGAGCAAAAAATATTACAAAGATATTTTGGCAAAGCCTTTTGATTACAAAAAAGACGAGACCTTCAATACTGATTATGCAGAGCACTCGTATGCTAAAAATTCGGATGAGTTAAGAGACAGATGGTATAAGCAAATCAAACTTTCAACTCTGGCTTCGCTTACGAATAAACTGGAAATTCAGGAAGGTAAAAATGTAGCCGATAATGATGATTTTTCGGATTTGACAACTACAGAAAAAGCTAAAAAGGAAGAAGAACAGAAAAAAGAGAAAAAGGAAATTGAGAAAAAACCTTTTGATGTTCTTGAAAAAGAAACCAGAGAAAGCCAGTTGAAATCCTTAAATGAATATTTCGGATTTATTAAGGATCTGGACAGAGATGATTGGTTTTCGGTATACATCAATTCGATAGCAACCCGATTTGACCCGCATACTTCTTATTTTGCTCCAGACGACAAAGAGCGTTTTGATGTGAGCATGAGCGGTAAATTGGAAGGAATTGGAGCACGTCTGCAAAAGAAGAATGATTTTACCGAAATCACAGAATTGATTTCCGGAGGACCAGCATGGAGAGGAAAACAATTGGAGCCTGGTGATGTGGTTCTGAAAGTAGCTCAAGGTGATAAAGAACCGGTTGATGTGGTAGGTATGAGAATTGACGATGTGGTTAAGAAAATCAAAGGACCAAAAGGAACAGAGGTAAGACTTACCGTTAAAAAAACAGATGGTACCATCAAAATAATCTCGATTATTCGTGATGAGGTAGAAATCGAGGAAACCTACGCTAAATCAAGCGTTGTTGAAAAAAACGGCAAGAAATACGGAATCATCTATCTTCCTAAATTCTATATCGATTTTGAAAATGCAGACAGTCGTGATGCCGGAAAAGATATTGCCCTTGAAGTTGAAAGATTAAAACAGGCCGGAGTTGATGGAATTGTTATGGACGTTCGTGATAACGGAGGAGGTTCTTTGAAAACCGTTGTAGATATTGCAGGATTATTTATTGAAAAAGGACCTATTGTTCAGATTAAATCGGCTGGAAAAAAGAAAGAAATTCTGTATGATAAGGATTCAAGAGTACAATGGGACGGACCATTGGTAGTTATGGTGAACAGCTTTTCAGCATCGGCATCAGAGATTTTGGCGGCAGCCATTCAGGATTATAAGCGAGGTGTGATTATTGGAAGTACACAGACTTATGGAAAAGGAACCGTACAGAATGTAATTGACCTGAACCAGTTCTTAAGAAGCAATTCAATGGGAGATTTGGGTGCCTTAAAAACAACAACCCAGAAATTCTATAGAATTAACGGTGGTTCGACACAGTTGAATGGAGTTTCCAGTGATGTTGCCTTGCCAGACCGATATTCGTATATCAAGATGGGCGAACGCGATATTGACAATGCCATGCCATGGGACAAAATTGATGCAGCCGATTATAAAGTTTGGGACAAGCAGCCTAATTTTGACCTTGCCGTTGAAAACAGCAAGAGAAGAATGGAGAAAAGCGAACAGTTCAAACTGATTGAAGAAAATGCCAAATGGCTTAAACAAAGACAGGATGAAAAAGAATTTAGCCTGAATATTGATAAATTCAAACAGGAACAGGCTCAGCTTGAAGAAAAGGCAAAAAAATACAAAGCTATTTCCAACTATAAAAACAACTTGAAATTTACTTCATTGCCATACGAAAATGAAATGGTAAAGAACGATAATCTTTTAAAAGAAAAAAGAGATCGTTGGCATGAAAGCCTTTCAAAAGATGTTTATGTAGAAGAAGCTTTAAATGTTTTGGATGATTTACAGCCAAATGCATCTATTAAAGGAACTGTAAACGTTAAAAAGAAAGATAAGTTAGTGAAGTCATAAATTGGCTTAAAGGCATTTGAATGAATAAATCCACACAATCATTAACAGGAATAGCGCTCCGGAAATTCAAAAAGAATTTCTGGGGCGTTTTCAGTTTAGGGTTTATACTATTGCTCATGCTGCTTTCGATTTTTGCCTATGTTTTAGCGCCTGATAATTCAGAAAATGCCAATTGGGGCGATCTGACTATTCGTTCCAAAAAACCGGGATTTGAAGTGAAAATTCTTTCCATTCCTTTAAAAGAACAGGCAGAATCCGGATTTTGGGATTTCTTTTTGGGACACGAACAGCAATTCTCAAAAGAACCGATTTCGGATTTTAAAATTGAAAAAGACAAAATCGTTTATACGTTATATAATGACGACCCGAAAGTCATTATCCAAAAAGAAACCACCCTCAAAGATTTCCCGGGATATAACAGCCTAGAAGAGGCTGCAAAAGACCACATAAAAAACCAAAAATTTTATTTGGGAACCGATAAAGCCGGAAGGGATTATCTAAGCCGAATGCTGGTAGGTTCACGCGTTTCCATAGCAATTGGTTTCGTGGCTGTTTTTATCTCTCTTGTTGTAGGGCTCTTTTTTGGCGCATTGGGAGGGTACTATGGTGGAAAAGTAGATGCATTTGTGATGTGGCTCGTCAATATAATATGGTCGATTCCTACCTTATTGCTGGTTATTGCAATTACATTAAGCCTTGGAAAAGGATTCTGGCAGGTTTTTGTAGCAGTTGGACTTACAATGTGGGTTGAAGTAGCCAGAGTCGTTCGCGGGCAGATTATTTCTGTAAAGGAAATGCAATATGTTACGGCGGCCAAAGCCTTGGGATATACCAATTGGAGAATAATAATCCACCACATACTTCCTAATATTATGGCTCCGGTTATTGTCATTTCTGCGGCAAACTTTGCTTCGGCAATCCTGGTCGAAAGCGGACTTAGCTTTTTGGGTCTTGGGGCTCAGCCTCCGGTTCCTAGTTGGGGAGGCATGATAAAAGATTATTATGGCGATATCATTCTCGACAAGCCTTACCTTGCAATGGTTCCGGGAACAGCTATAATGTTGCTGACCCTGGCCTTTATGATGATGGGTAATGCATTGCGGGATGCATTGGATGTCAGGAATTAAGAGAATTAGGGGCTTACCGTTCATCGGTTTTTTCATGTTATTAGGTCTTAGTGAAAAAAAATAGTATATTTTTACTATAACTAAACTTAACGCTATGTACTTAAAAATTACTTGCCTCCCCCTAAAGGCTGGATTTTTTCAGTTACTCCTTTTTACTTTTTTTCTCTTATCCTGTAACCTGACCAAAGCCCAATGTGCTGGTGAAGATGCATCCATCACAATATGTAATATTCCGGATCCAACCAATCAAAACATCAATCTTTTCAATCTGCTTGGCGGGACACCCACACCCGGAGGAACATGGACAGACCTTCAGCAATCCGGCGGTCTCAACATTTCAACAGGAATTCTCAATGTTTGGGGCATTAACGAAAGCGATACCTATGTTTTTGTATACACCGTAAATGATGCCTCCTGTGCTGATAATGTAGCTACGGTTACAGTTACTATAGGCGGTTACGCAGGAATTAGCAATCCAAATGCTTCTGCCTGTGACGATAACAATAGTGTCAATCTTTTCCAGTTTTTAGGGAATTTCCCAAATCCGCAACAGAACGGTTATTGGAGAGATGACAGCGGAAGTGGGGCATTAAGAGGAAACTTTCTGGATGCTACAGTATCAGGTTTGGGAACTTTTTCATTTACCTACACAATGCCGGCTATTGGATCATGCCCATCTGTTTCTGCTACTGTTGATGTGACCGTACACCCGGCTCCGGAACCGGGAGTAACATCAGACCTGATTTTATGTGATTCCGACGATATGTCTATATATACCAACCTCAATCTGCTGGATTATATTTTTGGGCAGGATCCCGGAGGTAAATGGTCAGAAGGTGGTACTTCAGAACTGTCCAGCCCTGAAGATACTTTTATTAATGTCCAGAACATATACAATACTTTTGGTCCCGGAGAATACGGATTTACTTACACAGTACAACCCTCACATCCGGTATGTAACCCGAAATCTTCAACAATCAAAATAATTATCGAAGAACAATTGGATTTCACAGGCTCTACGTTGGTGATAGCTTCTGATATCTGTGAAGATGAAATTGGAAGGGCTACTTTTGTTGCAACGCTCACACAGGGTTTGGAAAATATCCCAAACGGAAACTACAATTTGCAATATCAGATTACGGGTCCCATTTCCTCCGGTAACACTATATTGGTCCGGTTTGAAAATGGAGTGGTGACTTTTCCTATACCTGCTATTTCTTTTCCTTTTGTTGGAGCCTATACCGTAAGCATTGTCAACATTCACGAAACTACCGGATATAATGCCTGTGACCATATCATTGGTGATATTTCGGATATTCTGAACGTATATCCATTGCCAAAGATTAATGCCGGAACATTGACCATTGAAAATGCCTGCCAGGAATCTGATGTTGAGGTAAGGCTGTCCGGAAATATAAATTTGGCCGACGGCAATTACAGGATTACATACGATTTGGGCGGAAGCAATACCGCATCGGCACAACAGGTGGTCATGACAGTTGTAGGTGGCGTAGGGACTTTTATTTTGCCGTCCAGTCTGCTCAGTAATCCGGGCAATATGACGATTGTTATTACCCATATCATTAATTTGCAGACACTCTGTGAAAACACGGCCTCATTATCCCAATCTTTTATGATATTGCCAAAACCTGACGTTTCAAATGTAAGGGTAACGATTAACGATGTTTGTGAAAGCCAGCCCGTCATAGCAAATTTTTCAGGATTTGGGATGCTGACAAGTATCCAGATTACTTATTCTTTGACCGGAGCAAATACGGCTTCCGGAATTGTAACCATAGCAGCGGTAAATGGAACGGCGGTGTTTACCATACCGGCAAACCAACTTTTGAATACCGGAACAACAACTTTTACGATTTCGGAAATCGTCAATAATGAAACTTCTTGCGGAGCAGGAAATCTTTCCATAACCGACAGTTTTACGATTTACAGGCTCCCTGAAACTCCGGTTGTAAATAATATGGAGTTTTGCCAAAGCGAAAATGCTACGGTAGCCGACCTGGTTCCAAATGGCACATCTTACATTTGGTATGCCAGCGAGAGTGGTTCACCATTAAGCAGTGATACGGTATTGACGTCTGGAAATTATTATGTTGCCACAGTTTCTCCTTTTGGCTGCGTATCACAAAAAGCAATTGTAGCAGTAATAATAACAGATTTACCGCCACCTGTTTTAGAAACTGGCGGACAGAATTTTTGTGGTTTGGATTCACCTGCGCCAACGTTGGCCAATCTTTCGGCCAATGTAAACGGAACCGGAACCATAGTCTGGTTTGATGCCTTACACAATGGAAACCAATTGCCGGATTCGCAGGTTTTACAGGATGGAATGACCTATTATGGATTTGATTCCTCAGCGACTTCCAGTTGTATTTCAGAAAATGCATTGGCGGTAACGGTTTCTTTATCTCATTGTGGCGAGGATGAATATGAACTGATGATTCCGGACGGATTTTCGCCTAATGGGGACGGTATCAATGACACGTTTAATATTCCAAACATAGAGTTTTTATTTCCTGATTTTACGCTTGAAATATACAATCGCTACGGAAATGTGATGTATAAAGGAAACCGCAATACGCCCGATTGGGACGGAAGAAGTAATCAGTCGACTGTAATTGATGGAGTAGCCCCAAATGGAGTTTACTTCTACATCGTTAATTTCAACAAAGGCAACAAGCCTGCGAAGCAGGGAAGGCTTTACTTGAATCGGTAATTTAATCGGAACCAGATGAAAAAAATACTACTCCTTATACTTTTTACAGGCTTTTTAAATAGGGCGACGGCACAGCAGGATCCGCAGTATACGCATTACATGTATAATTTAAGTGTAGTGAATCCGGCCTATGCAACCGCTACGCCGGGAGTGCTTAATTTGGGCGGATTATACCGTACGCAATGGGTTGGTGCAGTTGGAGCGCCAAAAACATTTACCTTTTTTGGGCACATGCCGGCAAGCAAAAATGTTGAACTCGGTCTTTCTTTTATTTCGGATGATATTGGAGACGGTGCCAAGAAAGAAAATAACATATTTGGCGATTTCGCTTATGTATTACAATTGAATAGTAACCACAGGCTTTCTTTAGGTCTGAAAGCAGGAGTGACTATTTTTGAAACCAACTTTAATGGTTTTGTATTGGAAAGCGGTCCGAATGGAACAGACCCTGCTTTTGCCCAGAATATCAACAGCGTTTTCCCAAACCTTGGAGCCGGAGTGTTCTATTTCACGGATAACTATTATATAGGTTTGTCTGCTCCCAATCTTCTGAATACGAAACATCTGGAAGAGCGGCAGGGAATCAACCGTTTTGGTTCTGAAAATGTCCATGTTTTTTTTACCGGGGGTTATGTCTTTCAGATTAACCAGGACCTGAAACTAAAACCATCATTTATGGCCAAAGCAGTGAAAGGCGCTCCGGGCGTAGTTGATGTTTCTGCAAATGTTTTGCTGTATGATAAATTTGAGCTTGGCGCTTCCTACAGACTCGATGATGCTATTTGTGGTTTAGTGAATATAAAAGTTACGCCCGATTTAAGAATTGGATATGCCTATGATTACACTACAACCAATTTAGGGCAATTCAATTCAGGAACCCATGAAGTGTTTCTGTTATTTGACCTGAATTTTATGAAAAAAGGATATGATAAATCTCCAAGATTTTTTTAAAATGAGAATCATGAAAAAGATACTATATGTGCTGATTGTCATTCTTAATTTTCATAATGGGAATGCACAGGATTTAAAAAAAGCAAATGCTTATTTTGAACGGACTTTCTATAGCGAAGCCATTCCGTTATATGAAAACATTATTAAGGATAATCATAGTTTTGAAGTCGTAAATAATCTGGCCAATGCCTATTATTATACGAATGACCTTAAAAATGCTGAAAGATGGTATCGTTTTCTTTTAAAGAACCATAGTGCTGATTTTGGAGACGATTATTATTTCCGGTACATGCACGCGCTAAAGGCTATAGGAAAATACGAAGAAGCCAATGCTTTAGCAAGAAGCAGGATAGAGTTGAGAGGCAAAACAGAAGATGTCGCAGCATTTGATAAACAGGTTGACATTCTGGAAGATATAGCGGCTTTGGGTAAACGTTTTGAAATCAAAAATTTGGAAATCAATACCAAAAACTCTGATTTCGGAGCAGTAAAAAAAGGTTCGGACCTGATTTATGCTTCGCCTGGAAAAAGTAAAGTTTATAAATGGAATAATGAGAACTATCTGGACTTGTATGTAATTCCAATTGAGAATGTCAAAAAAGGCGATTCGATAGCAAAAGACTTTTCCAATTCGATAAATACTAAAATGCACGAATCCAGTGCGGTCTTTACCAAAGACGGCAAGAAAATGTATTTTACCAGAAACAATTTTAATAACGGAAAAAAGGGGAAGGATAACAAAAAGGTTTCGCATTTGCAGATTTTCAGTGCTGAATTTGAAGATGGCGAATGGAAAAATATAAAATCATTGCCGTTTAACAGCGATAATTATTCTACAGAGCATCCGGCTTTGAGTCCTGACGAACAGACGCTTTACTTTGCTTCGGATATGCCCGGAAGTATAGGCTCTTTTGATATTTATTATGTAGCGGTTAATGAAGGTAAATTCAGTACGCCTGTGAATCTGGGTACTAATATAAACACCATACACAAAGAGCAGTTTCCTTTTATTTCAAAAGATGGGAAGCTCTATTTTTCATCTGATGGACATCTTGGATTTGGCTCGTTGGACGTATTTGTTTCGACTGGTGATAATGGAGAATTTTCAAAACCGGTAAACATTGGATTTCCTGTCAATTCAGAATATGATGATTTTGCTTTTACCATCGATTCAGATACAAAAGAAGGATACTTTTCTTCCAATCGCATTGGTGGGAAAGGCAATGATGATATTTATCAGATTAACGAAACCAAACCTTTGATTGTTAAAGATTGTAAGCAATTGATTTCGGGTGTTATTACCGATGAAATTACAAAACTGCCTTTAGAAGGAGCTTTGGTTGTTTTGCAAAACTCAGAAAAAGTAGAAGTCCAAAGAAAAATTACGGCTGCGGATGGGAAGTTTCTTTTTGACGCAGCCTGTGCGTCTGCTTATACGGTTTTGGCATCAAAAGAAAAATATACGGATAATTCAAGAAGTTTGAAATTATCAAAAGAACGGAATAAAAATAATGATGCTTCAATGGCCTTGAAGTCGTTGGCAACCATTAAGCAGGAACAGGAAACAGCATTACAGCAAAAGAAAAAAGAGGAAGAGGCTGCAAAGCAAAAAGAAAAGGAATTGGCAGAAGCCGATAAAAAGAAACGCATTGAAAAACTTCTGGCTGATGAAAAAGATGTGGTCAGGGATAAAGACAGGCTGCTGATTAAGACAGAACCGATTTATTTTGATTATGATTTGTGGTATATCCGAAAAGAATCCAAACCGATATTAAACAAGGTAATCGCCCTGATGAAAAAATATCCGGATATGGTTGTCGAAATTGGTTCGCATACGGATGTACGGGGCAATAACAAGTACAATCTTGATTTATCCGAAAAGCGTGCTGCTTCAACAAGAGAATATTTTATAGAACAGGGCATACCGAACAGCCGAATCTTTTCGCGCGGTTATGGTGAAACGGTGCAAATTGTAAAATGTGTACCCGAAGAGTCCTGCACAGAAGAACAGCACGAATTAAACCGTCGTAGTGAATTTGTTATTAAAGGAATATAAAAAAACCGCCTGTATTGGCGGTTTTTTGTTTTTAGGACCTTACTTTGATAAGGCTGCTTTCTTCGTTTTGTACTTTTAGCTCCAGTTCTTTGATTTTGACTTCCTGTTTGCTGATTTTGATTTCTTCTTCCTGAATTTCAATAGGAGTAAGTTTGCCCTTGGCTTTCTTTTTATCCAATTTGCTTTTGTTTTTTTCTAAAGATTTTTTTTCATCAGCAAGCTTTGTCTTGGCTTTTAAAACGCTCTTTTCTGCCGAAAGTATTTTTTTCTGTCTTTTTTCAAAATCTTTCTTTTCGCGTTCCATTTCTTTTTGAGCCTTTTCTAACTTACGCTGTTCTTTTTCAAATTCTTTCGCTTTTTTCTCTGCTTCTTTTAATGCTTTTGCATCGGCTTTTGCCTTTTCTTCAAGCTGTGTCTGTGTCAGTAATGCTGTCTGTGCAGAAGCCATGACGGCTACTGAATCTTTTACCACCAGCGGTGTTTCCTGTTTTTCCTGGGCTGATACTGTTTGAAGTGCAGTACATAAAATAGAAGTTAAAATAATTTTGGCTTTCATAAATAGTCGTATTTTAGTTAGCGATTTCGTTTGCTGGTAAATATAACAAATACTATTCCGAAAAATAAAAATATAACACAGATATCGACGAATGAATAAAAAAACCGTTTTATATGCATTATTATCAGTAATTGTTGCAATTGCTTATTTTTTAAAAAACAATAAAAAGGAAGTAAGCAGTAATAAGCTGCCTGCTGAAATTTCATCTACTGAAACAAAAAAAGATACTGTTGGGTTAGAAACCCTAATTGTAAAAGACAAGTATCTGCCTACTTCTACTACGAATCAGTTGGTCATGCACCAAAATTTTACATTATCCTATCATGAAAAGTATGAACAGGCAGAATGGGTGTTCTACGAAGCCAAAGCCTCTGGCGGAAGAAGTTCTGATTTCAAAAGACCTTTTTTTATTCAGGACCCTTTAGTAAAAACAGGCTCGGCAGATTGGAAAAACTACAGGAATTCCGGCTATGATAAAGGGCATTTGTGTCCGGCTGGCGATATGAAATTTTCAAAACAGGCATTTGATGATACGTTTTATACCTCAAATATTTCGCCCCAAAAGAAAGATTTCAACTCTGGTGTTTGGAACAGACTGGAACAGAAAATACGTTACTGGGCTGATAAGTACGATGGTATTTATGTAGTGACCGGTGGTGTACTGTCTGACGGACTCAAAACAATAGGACATGAAGAAGTAGCGGTGCCAAAATATTTCTATAAAGTTTTATTGGATGTTGACAAAGAACAATATAGAATGATTGGTTTTTTAGTGCCGCATGAAAACAGCCAGAAACCATTATATGAATTTGTAGTTCCTGTTGATGAAATTGAGCGTATGACCGGAATTGATTTCTTTCCTGTATTGCCTGATGCTATAGAGAACAAATTAGAAAAAAGCAGTGATTATAAAACCTGGAGTTTCTAAAATTACCACTCATTAACTTTGTTCGCGTCCATCTTAATAAAAATGAATAAGAGGATACTGAAAGCAAAAAGGCTCGAACCTCCATACGAGAAGAAAGGCAAGGGTACTCCAATTGTTGGGAATAGCCTGATGAGCATTGTAATATTTACAAAGAAGTGCGCAAACAGGAAGGTAGCAACACAATAACCATAAACCCGGCTGAATTTGGTTTTTTGGTTTTCAGCCAGATAAATAATACGTAAGAAAAGGGCAACGAATAGCGCTATTACAATAACAGCACCTACAAACCCCCATTCTTCTCCAACAGTTGTAAAAATATAATCAGTGTGCTGCTCCGGAACAAAGCCTCCTTTGGTCTGTGTGCCTTCCAGAAATCCTTTTCCAAACCATCCTCCGGAACCAATAGCAATCATGGACTGGTTGAGGTTATATCCTTCGTTTTTTAAATCGACATTTTGTCCAAAAAGTACATTGATTCTGTCTTTCTGGTGCGCTTCCAATACGTTGTCATATACAAAGTCTACCGAATAGGTAAAACCGGCAATCAGCACGAAAATAATGGCGGACGCTAATGGATTTCTGTTGATTCTTTTAGAAAGCAAAAACTGAATCAGTATAACAACCAAAGCTATAAGCAAAACAAAGTGTGGCTCAATAAGCAACGACATAAAAAACAAGAGTACGGCAAGAAATCCGGTCCATAAATACCACGCAGGCAATCCTTCACGATACAGTACAAAAACCAGGGCAACGAAAATCATGGCCGTTCCCGTGTCATGCACCAAAATAAGCAATAACGGAACACCCATAATGGCAAAGGCCTTTAACTGGTCGTTAAAGTTTTTCAGGTTCACCTGTACGTCGCTCAGGTATTTTGCCAGAAGCAGCGCCGTTGAGGTCTTTACAAATTCTGAAGGCTGTAAAGTAAAACCGCCAATGCTGTACCAGTTGGTTTGTCCTTTGATGGTCTTTCCAAAAACAAAAAGTCCCAGTAAGGATATCAATCCGGCTATATAAAAGACAAAAGCATATTTTTCATAGATTTTGGCATCTACCGTAAGCACAACCAAAACCAAAGGAACAGTAAGGCAGATAAACAGAATCTGTTTTCCGTAAATCTGGCTGATATCAAAAATAGAGGTTTGCTCCAATGGTAACGAAGCAGAATAAATATTGAGCCATCCCATGATTACCAGAAGGATAAACAGGAGTATAGTAATCCAGTCGATATTACTTGTTACACTTTGGTTCTTCATTTAATATCTATTGATTTATTTTGAATGGCTTCCCACTTGTTACTTTAGCATATTCACTTTCGAGGCTTCCTTCCAGCATTCGTTTCTCTAAGTCGGTACGCGTAATTTTTGTTCGAAGATATTTTTCAATCATTAAACTGGCAATAGGACCTGCCCAACGAGCTCCCCAATATCCGTTTTCAATAAATACGGCCAATGCGATTTTTGGATTGTCTTTTGGTGCAAAGGCAACAAAAATGGAGTGATCCTGTAACTGGGTTCGCACACCATTGATTTTCGTAAAGTTCTCGGCCGTACCTGTTTTACCGCAAATGTCAATACCTTCTACTTTAAGAGAACGTGCAGTTCCTTCGTTATAAACGGCAAAAAGACCCTCAATTACAGGTTTGAAATACTGCTTGTCTACCGTAGTGACGTGTTTGGTAGTATATTTTTTATCAATCGTATGATTCTTGATTTTTTTGATGATATGAGGAGTGTAGTAATAACCTTCATTAGCTACGGCAGCCATCATATTGGCCAATTGTATTGGAGTGGTAGAAACTTCTCCCTGACCAATAGAATTGGAAATAATAGTCGTGCTTCTCCAGCCTCCGTTAGGATACCATCGTTTATAATATCTGGAATCCGGAATATGTCCTTTTCTTCCCGCAGGAAGGTCATAACCCATAAAATTTCCCAGTCCAAAGCTTTTCAGGTGATTGCTCCAGGCGTCAACTCCATAGCTAGGCTTTGGATATTTGTTTATTGTCCTCATGAAAACATTGGCAAAATAGGTATTGCATGAATGTGCTATTCCGGTATGGAGATTATTATTGCCGGAATCGTGACATTTCATAAAGGCACCGCGGCCGTAGGAAAATCCATGACTGCAATGAAAGGTCATGTTTTCATCGATAACTTCTTCTTGCAGGCCAATCAGTCCGGTCATAATTTTAAAAGGAGAACCCGGAGGATATTCTGCTAAAAGTCCTCTGTCAAACAAAGGCATGGCAAGTGTGTCCTGGCTAAGTTTTAAATAGTTTTTAGAACGGTCTCTTCCTACCAAAATGGCAGGGTCATAAGACGGAGCGGAAACCAGTGCCAGAATTTCTCCTGATTTTGGCTCTAAAGCAACAATACCGCCACGCTTGTTTATCATTAGTGACTCCCCGTATTTTTGAAGTTCGATGTCTAATGTGAGTGTAACATCTTCACCTTGTACGGCAATCGTATCATAAATACCTTCCTTATACGAACCGATATCGCGGTTAAAACGGTCTTTTTGGATGTATTTTACTCCTTTGGTTCCACGAAGAAATTCTTCATAGACTTCTTCAACGCCTTGTTTTCCAATTAAGTCTCCACTTTTGTAGTATGGGTTCTTTTTAATGATGGCATCGTTTACCTGTGCGATATATCCAAAAACATTGGCAGCCGCATTAACCTGATAATCCCTGAGCGAACGTTTCTGTATGTAAAATCCCTGATATTTTCTGATTTTTTCCTGAAAGCCGGCATATTCCTTTTTGTTTAGCTGAGGTAAGAATACAGAAGGAAGCCTCGGACTGTAAACAGTCGCTTTGTTCATTTTGGTTATGAATTCTTCTTTTGTAATCTTTAAAAGCTTGCAGAACTCTAAAGTATCAATCTCCTTGACGTCTTTTGGAATAACCATGACATCATATGAAGGTTGGTTTGCAACCAAAAGCACACCATTCCGGTCAAACATATAACCGCGTTCCGGATAATCGTATTTTATCTTGATGGCGTTGTTGTCCGACTTTTTGATAAAAGAGTCGTCGATAATCTGTAAATAAAAAAGCCGGGCCACAATCACAATTGCAGCTACAATTATTAAAGAGGGAAGAAGAAGTTTTCTCATCTTTTGGCAGTAGGCTTAAATATATAAATAATAACGATACAGAGAATTAATGTAAAAATTGAACTGAACAGTGTTCGCAATAAAATGTTGAGTATAAAGCTCAGTTTAAAAATTTCTAATAAGAATAATATGATGTGGTGTGTAAATACCGAAATCAAAAGAAATGAAAACCGTTCCGGGGTTAGCTTGTCGTTAATCTTTACCGTTTGGTACTCATAACTCACTCCAAAAGAAAATCTGAAGAATGTTGGCCTTACGTAGGCAAGAATAACACAGGCTGTGGCATGAACACCTCCCGAATCGCAAAACATATCCATAATAATGCCCAGGAAGAAGCTCGCCAGTAACAAACCGGCCCTGTTTCCGTTTACCGGATAAAGAAGGATGAAAAGGATATAGGGATACGGATTCACATAGCCCCAGAAATCAATTTCATTAAAAATCAATACCTGTGCGGCAAGCAAAAGTATAAAGCGGGCGATATTTAATAATAGCGTACTATTCATTTTTTTCTTCCGTTTTAGCCTCTAATTCTTCAATCTCTTTTCGTTCATAGTTTTCCAGAACATACACATGCCCAAGATTTGTCATGTCATTGAAAAGACGTATGTTCAGGGTGAAATAATTCGTTTCCTTGTCAGTATAAATCTTATCGATTACGCCAATGTTTATATTTGGAGGGAATGTAACAGATTCGTTTCCGGTTACAATCGTATCGCCTTTTCGAACATTTGCCAATCGGGGCACATCAATCAACTGTACAAAACCGGTACTTTTTCCATCCCAGCGCAATGTTCCGAAATGGTTCGATTTTTTAATACGCGCATTGATTTCCGATTTAACATTCAGAATACTGATTACCGTAGCATAGTTTTTTGAAGTATGCTCCACAATTCCAATGATTCCTAAGCTATTAACAACTCCCATATCCGGTTTGATTCCCGCCTTGCTGCCTTCATCCAATGTCAGATAGTTTTCTTTTACATTGTAGGAGTTTTTAATAACCTTGGCTTGTACAATATTGATTTTTCCATATCCTTTCAAGCTGTCTCTCACTACAATTCCGGTGGAATCCTTAGCATTAAAAAGCATTTTTTTAAGGATAGCATTCTCTTTGGCAAGCTGTTCGTTCTGTGTTTTCAGATTCAGGTATTCCTGGACGCTGTGGATTTTTTCATAGACGCCACCACTAATAAAATTAGCAGAAGTTACGGCCTTGCTTCTATGATAGGAATGCGATTGTATGGTAAGCACTAACGAGATGCCCAAAAGCAGCAAAAACAGCAACCTGTTGCTGTTTTTAAGTATAAAATTAAATATTTGCTGCATGAACTATGCTTGTTATTTTATTAATATGCTTCTGAATTTTGGGATGTTTTTAAGTGCCATTCCCGTTCCTCGGACTACCGCTCTTAAAGGGTCTTCTGCGATGTAAACCGGAAGGTCGGTTTTTTGTGAAATTCGTTTGTCTAATCCTCTCAGCATCGAACCTCCTCCTGCAAGATAAATACCCGTGTTGTAAATATCGGCTGCCAATTCCGGTGGTGTCTGTGATAAGGTTTCCATAACGGCATCCTCAATTCTTTGGATGGACTTGTCTAAAGCTTTGGCAATTTCTCTGAAAGAAACTTCTACCTGTTTTGGCTTTCCGGTTAACAAGTCACGACCCTGAACCGACATGTCGTCTGGCGGGCTTTCCAAATCTTCGATGGCAGCACCGATTTCAATTTTTATTTTTTCGGCAGTACTTTCTCCAACGAAAAGGTTGTGCTGGGTTCTCATGTAATAAACAATGTCGTTTGTGAAAACGTCTCCCGCAATTTTTACCGATTTGTCACATACAATTCCTCCAAGAGCAATAACGGCAATTTCGGTTGTACCTCCACCTATGTCAACAATCATGTTTCCTTTTGGCTGCATGATATCTACACCAATACCAATTGCCGCAGCCATTGGTTCGTGGATCAGGTAAACTTCTTTTCCATTTACACGCTCTGCAGATTCTTTTACCGCTCTCATCTCCACTTCTGTAATTCCGGACGGAATACAGATTACCATTCTCAAGGCTGGCGTAAACAATCTTTTCTTTAAGGCAGGAATGCTTTTTATAAACATGCTGATCATCTTTTCAGATGCGTCAAAGTCAGCAATAACCCCATCTTTCAAGGGCCTTATCGTTTTTATGTTTTCATGGGTTTTACCTTGCATCATACTCGCTTCCTTACCAACGGCAATAATTTTGCCGGATACTCTGTCGCGAGCTACAATTGATGGGCTGTCAATCACAACCTTATCGTTGTGAATAATCAGGGTGTTGGCTGTACCAAGGTCTATTGCGATGTCCTCGGTCATGAAATCAAAAAATCCCATAAGTAATTTTAGGGTTTAAAAATGTTTATAAAATTTTAACATGCAAAGTTACATAATTTAATGTTTGAAATGACGCGTTCCTGTAAATACCATTGCAACTTTATTTTCATTGCAGTAATTGATACTTAATTCGTCTTTTATGGAGCCACCAGGCTGAATTACAGCAGTAATTCCGGCGTTATGAGCAATTTCCACGCAATCCGGGAAAGGGAAAAATGCATCACTTGCCATCACGGCGCCTTTCAAATCAAAATTAAAACTATTTGCTTTTTCTATTGCTTGTTTTAAAGCATCAACACGTGACGTTTGTCCTGTTCCTGATGCGATAAGTTGTTTGTTTTTTGCCAATACGATTGTATTGGATTTTGTGTTTTTGCAGATTTTTGACGCAAACAACAAATCTTCAGTTTCTCCTGAAGATGGGGGAGTTGTAGTAACGGTCTTTAAGTGCTCTTTATTGTCTGTTACATTGTCTTTATCTTGCACTAACAATCCGTTCAGACACGTACGAACCTGTTTTTGTGGAAGTTCGATATCGTTTTGAACTAAAATTATTCGGTTTTTCTTTTCAGATAATATTTCAATTGCGGTTTCGTCATAGCCTGGAGCTATTACAACTTCACAGAATAGCTGGTTAATTTCCTTTGCTGTTTCTGTATCGATTTTTCCATTAGCAATAAGAACACCCCCAAATGCAGAAGTAGGGTCGCCTGCCAAAGCATCAAGATAGGCTGCTCTCATTGTGCTTCTTGTTGCTAATCCGCAAGCGTTGTTGTGCTTTAGGATGGCAAAAGTCGGATCGTCGTTTTTGAATTCCAGGATAAGGTTTACGGCCGCATCAACATCTAAAAGGTTGTTGTATGATAATTCTTTACCGTGAAGCTTTTTGAACATGGCGTCAAAATCTCCGAAGAAAAATCCTTTTTGGTGCGGATTTTCTCCATAACGCAAAATCTGGCCCTCTGCAACACTTGCTTTGTAGACAGTATCGTCTGTATTGAAATAATTAAAAATAGCCGTGTCATAATGTGACGAAACATGGAACGCTTTTGTAGCAAACAGTTTTCTGTCTTCCAGTGTCAGGGCTCCGTTTTGTTTTGTGATTACCTCAAGGAAATCAGCATACTGGTCTACAGAAGCCACAATTACGGTGTCCTTGAAGTTTTTTGCGGCAGCACGGATTAGGGAAATACCGCCAATGTCAATTTTTTCTATGATGTCCGCTTCCGAAGCACCGGAGGCTACTGTTTTTTCAAAAGGATATAAATCAACAATTACCAAATCAATCTGTGGAATCTGATATTCTTCCATCTGCTGAACATCACCTTCATGATCCTGGCGGTTTAGGATACCACCAAAAATTTTTGGGTGTAATGTTTTTACTCTCCCTCCTAAGATTGACGGATAAGAAGTCACATCTTCTACAGGAACTACAGGTATTCCAAGATTTTTGATAAAATCTTCTGTTCCTCCGGTAGAATAAAAGGTTACATTTTGCTCATGCAGTTTTCTCACGATTGGCTCCAGTCCGTCTTTCGAAAAGACTGAAATCAAGGCCGATTTGATAGTTTTTGAAGTACTCATTGTGTTGTTGTGTTTAAAGGTGCAAAAGTAGCTATTGTAAGTTTAACTATAAAACAATAAATACATGTTTTTTAGGTTTTTTTCAAGATTTATTTCGAGTGGGAGTTTAGGCTTTTGGAAGCTGTTTTTATGAGTGGATTTATGTTTGAAAAATTTTACCTGCGAAGCTTCTTACGGGTAGTATGCCTGTTGCTATTTTTCTTTTTCAGAGAAATATGGAAGTTTTTTTAGGAAATTGTATTAAAATTACTGAATTTTACAGAGACTCAAATTCGGCTTTATGGTTGTATATCTGCGCTTGCTGCGAGAAAGTTTTGGCTTTGCCCTGAATGCGTTACGCAATAATAAATTGCGGACCATTCTTTCGCTTCTTGGTGTCACCATAGGGATTTTTTCTATCATAGCCGTATTAACGGCAGTTGATTCTCTGGATAGAAAGATTAAAAGTGATATGAGTACATTGGATAAAAACACGATGTATCTGAAACGTTTTCCTTTTGGTCCGTCTGAAGTGCCGCGTTGGAAAAGAGACCAGTATCCGAATGTGACTTATGAAGAGTATGATTATCTCAAGAATGCGGTAAATGGTATGGACAAATCTACCTACCAGTTATTTACAAAACGTGAGATTGTAAAATACGATACCAAATCGGTCAGCGATGTCAATATTGTTCCTGCTACTTATGAATTTGTTGAAATTCAGCCCCAAAAGATAAAGGAAGGCCGCTTTTTTAATGAATCGGAGTCCAATTCAGGAACGCCAGTTGCCATAATTGGTTATGAGGTTGCCAACAGCCTTTTTGGAAATATGGACCCGATAGGAAAAAAAATCAGGTTGTATGGCCAGCGGTTTACCGTAATTGGAGTTCTGGAAAAACAGGGACAGGGGATGTTTGGTGAAAATAATGATATTTCAGCATTTATTCCCGTCAATTTTTTAAGAAATAAGTTTGGAGACCATAATGATTCCATGACGCCAATCATCATCATTAAGCCTGATCCTGGTGTTGATGTTGATGCGTTTAAAGGCGAAATCATTCAAAAGTTGCGAAACAAAAGAGGACTGAAAGTAGGAAATGAGGATAACTTTTTTATTGATGTGTTGTCTGGTTTTACAGATTTTATTGATGAAATTGTAGGAAGGATGAATTTGATAGGATGGATTATAAGTTTCTTCTCACTTTTGGTCGGTGGTTTTGGCGTGGCCAATATTATGTTCGTATCGGTAAAAGAACGTACCAATCTGATTGGAATCCAAAAATCATTAGGGGCAAAAAATAAGTTTATCTTATTGCAATTCCTGTTTGAAGCTATCATATTGTGTCTGATAGGTGGTGTGGTAGGTTTATTAATGGTATGGGGAATTGCAGCTATACTGACTAATACCTTGGATTTTGAGTTTGTGCTTGGTTTTAAGAATATTGTTATAGGAACAACTCTGGCTGCTCTTATAGGACTGGTGTCCGGAATATTACCGGCTGTTTCAGCTTCGCGATTGGATCCGGTTGAAGCCATCAGGACAGGAATGTAAAAACAGAAAAAACAGATATAAAAAAATCCCGATGCAATAAACATCGGGATTTTTTTGTTTTATCGGATTGGATTGTTAAGAATCAAATCCAGGTATAAATTTATTTTGTTTTTCAACTCTTTTCTAGGAGTAATAAAATCTAAGAAACCGTGTTCTAAGACGAATTCTGCAGTCTGGAAACCTTCAGGAAGGTCTTTTCCTGTTGTGTCTTTTACAACACGAGGTCCTGCAAATCCAATCAGGGCTCCCGGCTCAGAAATGTTAACGTCACCCAACATTGCATAGGATGCTGTTGTTCCTCCGGTAGTAGGATCAGTACATAAAGAGATGTATGGAATTTTAGCTTCAGCTAATTGAGCCAATTTTGCAGAAGTTTTTGCCAACTGCATCAAAGAGTAGGCCGCTTCCATCATTCTCGCTCCTCCTGATTTTGAAATCATTAGGAAAGGGATGTTGTTTTTGATAGAATAATCAATTCCTCTTGCAATTTTTTCACCTACTACAGCTCCCATAGAACCACCAATAAAAGCAAAATCCATACAGCAAACGACCAGGTCTTTTCCTTTTGATTTTCCTACTGCTGTTCTAACCGCATCTTTCAGCTTGGTTTTTTCCATAGCGTCTTTTAGTCGGTCTGAGTATTTTTTAGTATCCACGAAATGTAGCGGATCCTTCGATGTCATTTTAGCATCCAATTCCTTAAATTCGTTATTGTCGAACAAAATCTCGAAATATTCCTTGCTTCCAATTCTAACGTGAAATCCGTCTTCCGGGCTCACATATAAATTTCTTGCCAATTCATCTGCATCTACGATTTTTCCGGTAGGCGACTTATACCAAAGTCCCTTAGGAACATCTTTCTTGTCTTCTGTAGCGGTAGTAATTCCTTTTTCTGTTCTTTTAAACCAAGCCATATTTACTTATTTATGGTTAATTGTGAATTATATAAAAAAATAAATTCCAGACACTAATAGCATTAGCATCTGGAATTTGATATTACAAAGTGTTTACATTGTTCAGGTCTTTGAAAGCCTGCTCTAATCGGGTGTTGAAAGTAACTTCTCCCTCACGGATCCATTTTCTTGGATCGTAATATTTTTTATTTGGAGCTTCAGGTCCTTCCGGATTTCCGATTTGGGTTTTCAGATAGTCAATATTCTTAACGATATAATCTCTGATTCCTTCCGTGAAAGCAAATTGCAGGTCTGTATCGATGTTCATCTTGATAACACCATATCCAATAGCTTCTCTGATTTCTTCCAAAGTTGATCCGGAACCTCCGTGGAATACGAAATCTACAGGATTGTGTCCTGTGTTGAATTTGTTCTGTACGTATTCTTGTGAATTTCTAAGGATTTTTGGCGTAAGCTTTACGTTTCCTGGTTTGTATACGCCATGAACGTTTCCGAAAGCAGCTGCTACTGTAAAACGAGGGCTGATTTTTAGAAGTTCTTCATAAGCATAGGCTACTTCTTCAGGCTGTGTATATAATTTAGAACTGTCTACATCAGAATTGTCAACTCCGTCTTCTTCTCCACCTGTAATTCCAAGCTCGATTTCAAGAGTCATTCCTAATTTAGACATTCTTTTCAGGTATTCTTTGCAGATTTCGATGTTTTCTTCGATTGGCTCTTCAGACAGGTCAATCATGTGAGAACTGAAAAGCGGTTTTCCTGTTTCGGCAAAATGTTTTTCAGATGCATCCAAAAGCCCGTCAATCCAAGGCAATAATTTTTTTGCACAGTGGTCTGTATGTAAAATAACAGTTGCTCCATAAGCTTCTGCCAGGGTGTGGATGTGTTTTGCACCGGCAATGGCTCCTGCGATAGCTGCTTTTTCGTTTTCGTTAGATAAGCCTTTTCCGGCATTGAAGATGGCACCGCCATTTGAGAACTGTATGATAACCGGAGCTTTTAATTTTGCAGCAGTCTCTAAAACGCCATTAATTGTGCTTGAGCCTGTTACGTTTACTGCAGGCAGTGCAAAGCCTTTTTCTTTTGCGTATTTGAAAATCTCCTGTACTTGATCCCCGGTTGCAACTCCTGGTTTTATATTATGAGCCATTGTGTTTTTTGTTTATAGTTAAAGGTTACAAAAATAATAATTTCTGAAATTAGAATGGGTAATTAATTCCAATATTTAATACGGAGTGGCCTAAATTGTAATCTTTGAACCATCTGCCACCTACTTCTTTGGCAGGGTCATAGGTCTTGAAGCCTATGTCCAGACGGATAACAAAGAAGTTGAAGTCATATCGGAATCCAAATCCGGAACCTATAGCAATATTCTCCAAAGAACGTATTCCTGTGAAAGTTGATTTTGGGTCTTTTACATCATCCAGTACGTTCCAGATGTTTCCTGCATCCCCAAAAATAGCACCGTTTAGTTTTCCTAACATTTTGAATCGGAGTTCAGCGCTGTATAGAATTTTTAAGTTAGCCTCGTTGAAGTCGTTAATGCTTCCGCTACTTCCTGGTCCAAGTCCGTAAGACTGCCAGGCCCGGTTGTCATTGGAACCTCCTGCAAAGTAACTTCGAGAAAAGGGAATGTTGTTTGAATTTCCGTAAGGGATTGCTATTCCGAAAAAAGCGCGCATGGCCAATACCCTGTTGCCGGATAATCCCCAGTGTTTTATGAAATCAAGCTCTCCTTTAACATATTGCGAATATTCAACCTGGAGGATGGTTTTGTTGCCCAAAGAATTTTTAGGCTGTTTGGCAATGTCTGAAATCAGCCCTAAAAAGTTTCCGGCAGATTCGATTTTGGTCTTAAAAATCCAGAAATTGTTATCAAGCAGGTCGGTTTTTGTGTTTTTAGTATAGGTATAGCTGGAAGCAAAAATCAGGTTGTTTTCTGTCAATCGGTCTTTTCTTTCAGAAATACTTTCGATTACCCTTAAATCTTCCGGACTTGTTACAATGGTTGGGTTAGGTCCGGTTACATCCTGAAGGAATCCGTTTGTTCCGGATTCTATAATAAGGTCGCCATTGGCATTAAAATAATCCGGATTAACCTGGCTGGCATAATCTCTTGCCACGTCATTTAATCTTCCGTAAGACGAACGGTACACATTAAAATAATTCGCCTTATTGATGTTTTTTACATATTGTATATTAAACAGGTCGAAACGGGAAGTTGTATTTCGTTTCGGACTCCAGGTGTAATACATTGAAGCCGTCAGATTCTCTTTGTCCAAACCTATATTTTGCTGTTTTGCAAAACCAAGACTGAAAACAGTGTTGGGAATCATGTTTTTTGCAATAAGCTTGTCCGTATTAAAAGGAGAAAAGAATCGCGGAATGTTTAACTTAACGTCAGCACCATATTCTGACAGGTTAAAAAACACGTTGTTTGGATTTGCAATTCCTAAATCTGTTGATGAACCGATATTGCCCCTAAGTGATAGCTCTAAGGTTTCCGCGCCCCGGAAAAGGTTACGGAATGTTCCTGTCATACTGCCTGAAATACCAAAGTTCTGTATGTTAGAATGTGTTACGTCTGCTGAAGCACCAAAGCTAAACTTCTTACGGGGCGTAAGGTAGATGTTTGCAATGAGTGAAGATTCATTGACATCTGTCGAATCTTCTACAAACTGTATGTTTGGATAGTTGAAAACGCGAAGGTTATTCAGAGACCTGGAAGTTGCTGTTCTTCTAAAATCGGCATAGGTGCTTCCTTTTGAAATAAAAATAGCATCGGTCAATGCTTTTGGTCTGTAACGCAGTTTGTCTTTACTATAAATATTAAAGTTGTTGTAGATAGCGCTGTCAGCAACCTTAACCCGATTGCTATTGGAAGGACTGTCTGTAAAGATATTTACTTCGCTTATTTTATAAAGTTTGAAAGGTTTTGTGATGGTAGTATCGCCAACGCGTACGTTACGGTCTGATATTTTCAGGTTCACGTGGGTTTTATGATTCGTATCAATCGAGTCGCAAACAAAATTAATATTGGTTGGCTGGAAATAATAGGCTCCGTTATTTCTGAAGTTTGTGGTAATACGCTCGCGTTCAGCCTCAAAGTTTACAGATTTGAATTGCTGTCCGGGAATGATAAGCGTTTTATTTTTGTTCTTTTCATATAGCGAATCCAGTGCGGGTGTTGCTATTTCTCTGTAAAGGGAGTCTATAATATAGGGTTCGCCGGTGGTTACCGTATATTGTATCTGTCCTTTTTTGTTAGGAAGCGTATCAATTTTATAAGATGTTTTTGCATTGAAGAAACCATTGTTGAAATAATAGGCACGCAGTCGTGCTGTTGATTTCTTGGCTCTTGCCTCATCAATAATAACCGGAGGCTCACCGGTTCTTTTCAGGAAGTTATGAAAGCCGGAATAGAAAAAAGATTTTCCTAAACGTTCCACCTGTTTCTTTGAAAGTAATTTGGAAAGCCTTTCGTATTTTTTTGGATTGGCGTTCATTTTGGCCTTAAAGGAAGAATCCGGATTCTGCTTGGCAAGATTATATAAATTCAATCGCAGGTTATATCCCAGAATGGTGCTGTTGGGTTTTTGGTACAGGAGATTACCTATAGCCTCGTCTTTTGTGATCTGGTCATTTACAACAATTTCATTCTTTGTTAAAAGCCTTTTTCCTTCCGGAACTCTTTTTACAGTGTTACAGGCGGTAAATATGATTCCTATTAGAAGAAATAGTGATATTTTTGTGCTTATCTTTTTCAAGTGTCGGGCATATTTAATTCAAAAATACATTTTTTATGGTTAGCAAAAACCAAATAAAATTAATAACGGGCTTACAGCAGAAAAAATTCAGAAAAGAGCACCAATTATTTTTTGCCGAAGGCAAAAAAGTGATTCAGGAACTAATCCATTCTGATTTTTTTCTGGAATATTTATTTACGACAACTGCGGTTTTTCCTGATGTAAATCCAAAAAAGATAATAAACATTTCCGAAAGCGAATTGAAAAAGATCAGTGCCCTGACTACTCCAAATGATTGTCTTGCCGTTTTCAGAAAACCGGAACCTAAAAAGATAAACGAAACCGGATTGATTGTTGCGCTGGATGACATCCGCGACCCGGGAAATCTGGGCACTATAATACGTTTATGTGATTGGTTTGGCATCTCCGAATTGGTCTGTTCTGAGGAAACGGTTGATATTTATAATCCTAAAGTCGTGCAGGCTACTATGGGTTCAATTGCGCGGGTGAATGTTAGTTATGTAAATCTTGAAAAGTTTATATCCGAAACTAATTTGCCTATTTTTGGAACTTTCATGGACGGTGACAACATTTATAAGACTGAATTACCGAAAGAAGGAATTATTGTCATGGGTAATGAGGCTAACGGAATTTCATCCCAAATTGAACAAACCGTGAATCATAGGCTGGCTATTCCGAGATTTGGAAATCTACAGTTAACGGAAAGCCTTAATGTGGCTACTGCTACTGCCATTATCCTAAGCGAATTTAAAAGAAGCTAAGTCTATTGGAAAGTAAAATTGACAAAAACACCTCTGGTTTTCATTGAACCGACATTGCTTGTCCATGGACTGTTTGGGTCATTATCACGAATTAACTCATCATCCAATCCGAATATGCCCCGGATAGAAGGAGAAAATTTGAAATATTCCAGGTATAAATCAACTCCAAATCCCAGTTCGTAATTATTTGTCCATTGTTTCATTCTGAAACGGTCATTTAAGTTGTCTTCTTTTGACTTTGAATTACTGCCCAGGTTTAGGGAAGTTGAAACACCACCAACTAAAAACGGACGGATATTTCCGGTTCTCATCGAAGAAAACTTTAATAATAAAGGGAAATGGATATAAGTCGACTTTACTTGTCTTAAAGCATCGCTTTCACTCTCAAAGCCTGGGAAAAGAAGGTCTCTTTGCGTATAGTATAATCCGGGTTCAAAGCGAAGGTCGATATATTCGTGCAGCCTTAAATTTCCTATAAGACCGACGTTAAATCCGGTTGTTCCTTTCACTTGTATTTCTTTTCCGGGCTGCTTATAATCGAATTTAAAGTCATAGGCATTAAATCCGAGGAAGTAGCCCCAATGGACACGCTGTTTATCCCAGTTTTCCAAATTGATAATAGGGTCTTTGCTGAATAGGTTGGTGCCAAATTGCGCCTGACTATTCAAGGAAAGGGATAAAAGAAGAATCGCAAATATTTTTTTCATATTTATTTCTTAGAGGCAGAGTAAATGGTTGCAACTCCAAAGGTTTGTGGTTGGTCTGCAACTTCTATAAACCCAATTTTTCTCAAAATATTGTTTAAGGCTTCGCCAAAAGGAAAAACTGACGCAGATTCTGAAAGATAGCCATAGGCGGCATTGTCTTTAGAAAACAGCTTTCCTATAAGAGGAAGGATGTTTTTTGTATAGAAATTATAGAATTGTTTATAGGGTGATTTTGTTGGATTCGAAGTTTCTAAAATAACAAAAATTCCGCCAGGTTTAAGTACACGCAGGATTTCTGATAGTCCTTTTTCAAGATGTTCAAAGTTTCTGACTCCAAAAGCAACCGTAATGGCATCAAAAGAATTGTCCTCAAAAGGCATATTTTCTGAATCGGCCTGAATCATTTCGATTTTGTCTGAAAGGTTTTTGGCTTCGATTTTTTTTCTTCCCACTTCCAGCATTCCTGCGGAAATATCAAGTCCTATTATTTTTGAAGCCTTGGTCTGTGACATTAATATGGCCAAATCTCCCGTTCCGGTAGCAATATCTAAAATGGTTTCCGGTTGTTTTGAGGCTACAATCTTCAATACTTTTTTTCTCCATTTGATATCGATACCAAAAGAGATAACGCGGTTTAATCCGTCGTATTTTCCGGAAATCGTATCAAACATTTGCTCAACCTGCTCTTTCTTTCCTAAAGAAGAACCTTTATAGGGAGTGACGTTCTCTGACATTTTCAATAGTTTGCGCAAAGATAAACTATTATAATTGATAACAAACAACATCAATTTAATATGGTTGAGTTGTTTTAAGAACGGGTAGGCAGAGGGT
>Ga0209960_1000654_pt1 | contig 65632 bp, 45 predicted proteins | sample ThiBiot_500_plan_2_FD_183947 | JGI IMG/M metagenome (GOLD analysis project Ga0209960, IMG submission 183947) | Wastewater bioreactor microbial communities from Cape Town, South Africa - Thiocy_expt_500_plan (SPAdes) | ecosystem: Engineered > Bioreactor > Thiocyanate-remediating >... | reverse complement strand
ACATTATACATTATACATTATACATTATACATTATACATTATACATTATACATTATACATTATACATTATACATTATACATTATACATTATACATTATACATTATACATTATACATTATACATTATATATTATTCATGTATCAAAATAATGTATTTGTGTTTATATTAAAAAATTCTAATATAGATTTTTAATATAGATTTTTATTAATTTTTATTAATATATCAAATGGTGTCGGAAATACAAAATAACCTTTTTTTAGGATCATTGGAAGATGCGAGTGATTTAGAAAAATTACAAGAATATGGTATAACCCATATATTAAATGCATCATTATTTGATAATTTTTATCCTCAACATTTTATATATCTCTCTGTAGACATAGATGACGATATAACCACAAATATACTAGAATATAAAGATAAATGTATTCAATTTATCAACAATGTAATTAATGATAATGGAAAAGTATTTGTTCATTGTGTTGTAGGTACTTCTAGAAGTCCTGTTTTAGTTATATGTTATCTAGTAGAAAAACATAAATATTCTATACAACGTGCTTTTGAGTATGTATATTCAAAGAGAAAATCAATTCGTCCAAATGATGGATTTTTGCAACAACTAACCACCCTATACGGCTATTTTTTCTTACCATATCTTGATTATTAATTATATTATTGCTTTATCCCATTATTATCATTTTGATTGGATTATTATTTATCAATAATCAAGTTTTAAAATGGTAGAATTATACTTCATCTATCTGAAAAATAGATGAAATTTTATGTTTATTTCAATTTATTAATCCTCCATATTATTAATCCTCCATATTATTCTACTATTTATTTACATATAAATATAATTTAAAATAGATATATCTAAGAAATTTTTATGGATATTTGAACATATTAATATATTTGTTTCACTTATGAATTTATTTTCTTGGCTAATAGTCTATTGTACCTATTTTAGCTATAAATTTATTTATGGTACTCTGTTTAATATTTGTATAAATATTTTAATAAAAATAGTATTAAAATATCATATAATATATCATATAATATATTTATAAGCTCTAAATATCGTTTATCTAAAAAATAGATAAATGAAGCACAATTCCCCCTTTTGCAAATCTTCATTTCCAAAAATATTATTTTCAATTTTATTATTTCCATCTTCTTCTAATTTATATGCTGATATTTAATACAAATTAAATATATAGCTTGAATATATTTGTATTTTACAAAAAATTATTATGTATGGCGAGTCTAATTTATTCTGTGCGTTATTATTGAGTTAAAATGTTACTAGCAATATGTCTGTTTTTTACAAAAAATTATTATAATTAATATCCGATTTTTAAGCATATTAATTGTATTATTAAAGAATAACAAATTATTTAAATTATCGGATCGCATAATTTTTACTTCTACAATATATTTTTTACTTCTCCGATATAATTTATTTTTAAGCCATCCGATAATCTTTATTTTTGTGTATATTTATATTCTTCATAGATATAAAGTTTGCAATCAGTATATGTATTGTACATTTTTAGGTTCTAGTATTATGTACTTTATGATATTTAAATCATAATCCAGAGATAAATGGAAGATGTAAAAATAAATAAAATTGAAATTTTGATTTTTACAGAATGAAGTTTTCAAACGGGAGAACTGTACTTCATCTATCTATTTTTTAGATAGATGAGAGATTTTGGGCTACATATAACAAATATTAACAACAAGTTTATTATATAAATATAATTGATTAATAAGATAATTCGTAATCCTTTTTACATCTAAGTAATACCAGTAATATACGATTACTCATATTAAATTGACTGTAATTTAACGACTTCCTTAAACTTAAAATAAAATTTTAAAATGTCGTATACACAAAATTTTATTTAAGAGCTTAGTAACTTTTGAGAAGAAGTTCATGGTTTTCTACGAAAACCTAGCTCGGTTTCAAAGAAACCTTGAAGAAGATACGTTGGTGAAAATCTTATTTTAGACGATACAATTATATTTTTATTCGTTATTATAGGAAAGAATATAAGGAAAACAAAATATCATAATATAGTTGAAAATATACATCATACATTATAATCTGATATAATTTTTATAATGTATTCCAACAAATAAATATTGATATAATAAATTCCCTAGACCAATAAAGTTTATTTGACTGACAAAAAATTCCTCCAATAATATCGGTTAATGCATGAATATTCATATAAACTAGTATACTTTATTTATTCTTTTTGCGATATTTATTTTAAAGTAAATAAAATGTTAAATAGTAAAATAATTAAAACAATTAAAACAATAGTAGATAATTCTGTAAAATAAAGATTATGATATTAAATTATGGAAAAATATAATTCTTTAACTTACCGATTTAGATACTATTATACAGAGGAATATAACTTATTGATTAAGATATCATAGATAAAAATATAATTATATAATATAAAGATAAAATATTATCTATAGATTACATACCAGGATAATATTTTACATGATAATAAAATTGTTAACTTGAGATTAATATAATATCTCTATCAGAATATAATTACATAATATCTCTATCATGTTATAATTTACATCAAAATACAATTCAATAAAAAACGGCTAAGAGAATATTTTGTGAAAAATATAATTCAGAAAAATAACTATTAAGATATTATGTTAGTAAAAATATAATTATGAGCTATCAACTTATATTATATTTTATATAAAAATATAATTGGTAGACTTAAAGATTAAGATGGTATATTATGGAAAGAATATAATTGAGTAATATAAAGATTAAGAAATTTTTATATAAAAGAAAAATCTATTACATGAAAGTAAATGTATTTATCTCACAAATATTATATTCTACAAATGTATTAATACATTAATATATTTACATAACAACCGATATTATGCAAGAATATAAAGTAATTGAACAATTTACAATAGAATATAATCATGCATAAAATAGATTTGTATGTTATTTTGTGTTGTAATTAATATATTTTAAAAATATATTAATTATTATACAGTCTTATTTGTGTTTAACCAAAGAATTATATCAATCATTCAATTATTTAATTATTCAATCAAAAAATTGAAAGCATGATAATGATGAATTTATTCTATTTTGTCGAAAATAACCATATTTATACGAGGACATTTTAAAATAGTGGTATTATCTTTCAGTAAATTGAATACAAGTAATATAATATTATCGTAAATTATAGTTTCGATATTAGAATTAGAAGTTACAATAGAATGATTTTTAATCTCATACAATACAAGTTCATATTCATGAATATCAATTCCTTTAGAAAATTTATAAGGGTGAGACAAATCTACAGTTGTAATATTACCGTCCCAATCAATTTGAGTATTTGTTTTACTACTAGTATTATGATTTGGAACAAAAGTGGGAAGATCAGCTTCTATTAGTGAACCATAAGTAAATCCATCAGACGGACAACGATAGGGTAATTTTAAATCTTGAATAAGATCGCCCGACATAGAAAATAAACGTAAATATGAGCTGCAATAAATTTTGATAACATTTTTATCTACATATATTTGTGCATCACCATCAGCTTTATATTCGGATACAAAAACCGGTTTTTCTGTGTATATTTTGTAAAATCTATATATATAATAATAGCATGAGTGACCTGGGTATATAGGTTCTCTTGTTATTATTATATTTGGTTTCAGATAAAGCTGATAAATTCCTTGAATATTATACAAAAATATATCATTTTCAAATATAGCCGTTTCATAATCAAAATCATTTTGTATAGTTTTATAAGTTTTAAAAGTATTTATTTGTATGTCCATATTTAATATATTTATATAAAGTGAATAAATATCATTATTGTATACAATAAAACATAAAACATAAAACATAAAACATAAAACATAAAACATAAAACATAAAACATAAAACATAAAACATAAAACATAAAACATAAAACATAAGGCATGGTTTTGTAATATTAATATATGAATATTTTCTCGGAAGAAATAAAGTTAACAAATATTCAGAAATAAAGACTGACAAGATATTAATAAAAAAATAAACGGTAAATTGATTGTAAATGATATAATTTAGGAGTGTTAAATTATTAAGGAATTAAGGAATTAAGGAATGAATTAAATTATTAATAAATTAATGAAAATGGCAAATATTTATTAATAAATTAATGAAAATGGCAAATATTTATTTTATAAATAGGCAATTGGAAAAAGAAATTAAAGAATCACAGGAAAGACAAAAGAAGAGAGATATTTATTTGGCGAAAAAGAAGAGTGAAGCTAAATATTTTAGTGTTAATAATTATGATTATGGTAGGTTAGCATCAAGAGAAATAGAATCAATATTTATACAGTACGGAACAATAGAGCTAAATAAAGACGACTATATAATAATAAAAAAAGAAAACAGTCCAACCATATATTTAAGGGTAGATAAAACAAGAGTATATTATACAAAAAAACAAGCAACCGAACATTTTTGTTCATTATTTAAGTTTAGTACAAGAAGAAAGCTTGGATTATCAAAAATTGAAATAAGAGAACAAATAGATAATATTATGGACAATGGATCATTACTTTATGTGAGATTTGTTCCTGAATAATATGAGAATGGATAAGAAATTAAATTACATACCAAAACAAAATATAGTATATAATTTATTCTTATAAATGTATATATAATTTCAATAGTATTCAACTTATTATTCATGTGTTTTAGTATCCAAATTAATGTATTTGTAACATTAAGTAATAAATTTACCATTTATTTATCAGATTAAATTTATTATAACTAAATAATAGCAAATCGAAATTTGACATGGGGGTTTAGTTATCAGTTTACAATACGGTGTGTTGAAAATTTTGGTTGAATACTAATAGAGGAACAATATAGTATACCAATATAAAATTAGTATTGAAGAGTTTTACATAAATAAGTTAAATAAGAGAGAACTTTATGATTTATTTTTGTATTACTGGTTAGAATAATATTGGTATAAAAATCGTATATATTATGTATTTAATTATGAATATTTTTTTCAACATACATATATGTTGTATCAGGATCTAGATAATAACAAATTTCAAGTAATGAATAATAAGACATATTATCTTTAACTAGAGGTGTTTTTATTTCAAAGAATTTATTATTATATACAATACTTACAATGCTATCCTGAAAATTTTTTAGTTCTTTGTTATATCATCGACATAATGAAACATTTCGCTGTTATAGTACATTATTTTTTCTCTTAAATATAAATTTACGTATCTTTGTTTATCATTATATGCCTCATTATTTCTTATTCTTTTTTCTATTTCTTCCATATATTTATCATCAATATATTGTTCCTAGTCTCTGTTAATCAAAATTTTCCATGTATACTCATCTATAGTATTTTATTTCTTTATTTATATATATACATTATATCATATATTCATATAATCTATAATATTGTTTAATATATCACACCCTATACTCATCTATATTATTTTTGTATTTCGCATAAAAATTTAATACATTTTAATATACTGTATATATTGTAATATATCACATTTTTACCAATAATTAAATTAATATGATACCTAAATTTACCAATAATTAAATTAATATGATACCTAAATTTACCAATAATTAAATTAATATGATGCCTAAATTTACCATAATTGCGTAAAATAAGTATATTTTATTAAAACAATATTAATCCAATTAAATAATAATTAGTATTATTAAAAATTATCCCGTAAGTAAATAATGTTTATTGTTGTATTTAACAATAAAGCTATAATAGGGCTATAATAAAGTTAAAAATTACGTTAAGCGTTGAAATAGAAAAATAGATATTAAAAAGTATTAGGATAAATAAGAAAATTATATTGAACTGAAAAAATTATTCAGTAAAATATAGGCTTGTTCTTTAGTTTTGACATCGTACATACCAGGTACTTTATATTTAGTCAGTAAATTTTTCAATTCGGGACCTGTAGTATTTGGATTATCGATAATATTTTTATCAGTATACAAGTCATAAGTATTAAAAGGGTTAGTATAAAGTAAGCTAAGATATAATTTACTTTGGCATATATTATCTGTTGGATTATTTTTACAGTAACCAAAAATTCTAATAACCCTAATACTATCATGTTGTAGAACATTAAACAAAAATAGTAATATTTCATGAGGTATATCATCAATTATAATAGATATTTGTTCATAATTATTTTGATCGAAATATGTAAGTATATCATCAGTAATAAAAGTAATCATACTATTCTTCAATATAGATACAGAAAAATAATCAGTGGCTTCATATAGGTCAAATTTTTCGTTAAAAGATAGTTTTTCAGGTTTAAAATCTTGGTTAATTATGTTAATTTCAAAAATAGATGTATATATTTGGGTATAAGTTGTGTATAAATATTTTAAGAATAAAATCCACGATGTTGTATTTATAGCGTCTATTTTTATTTTATTATTACTTTCTTTTTCTTGTAATCCAATTATCATATATCTTAAAACAGGCGAACAATATAAAATATTTTTATGTAGATTGTAAGATATTTCTTCTACATATACTTCAATATCATGCGATCCAACAAAAAAATTCTGTTCCCATATGTTCATTTATTTTATTTAAAATAGAATTATTTAAGAATAAACATTTCATAATCTATCTTATTTTTAATTTACAATTTACATTAAATAACCTATTCTACTTCTAATTTACAATCAACATCCATGTTTCCTTTTTATTTTTCAAAACAATTAATATGTCATTAAATTAGTTGTTTTGTCAGCATTTTACTAATATTAAAAACATTTTAATAACACTATTTTATGATAACTAATATTTATGCTTATTAAAATAATTATAAGATGCAATATAACCAATTATCCTAAATATCTTAAAACTCTCGCATTGACACAATGTAAATTATATTGTATATAACAAAAATAATTTACATCAACAACCGTAATTATGAATAAATTATTTATAATCTTCTCAGTATTCTTTTGGATAAGTAATATTAATTCAGATAATATTTATTAAAGAATAAATATTATTAAATATAGTATGCATTATATTTAAGATTTTAATTATGGTGGAAAATATTTTAGTTATTGATAAAATATAAAGATTAAGCGGATTATAAAACATTAAGAGAATAAGTGTAAGATATAAAGTAATATTATAAAGTTAACGGCGTCCTGAAATGAAAGCACGTTTGGTAGTGTGACTAGTGTTTTTTAAATCATCGATAGAGAAACTGGGAAAATTAAACTGCATAAAAGATTCGAGAGCACCATATAGATCTGAGAGTTCAACTAATAACATAATTTTATCATTTTGTTGTTCAGCATCAAAACATTCCATAAGTTCTTCAAAAATTTTATCTAAACTACCAATTTTAGATTTTGGGATATGATTAATATGATATCCAGGCTGAGATTTTTCTAAAATATGGGTAAAACGAGGTTCAGCAAGACCAGTTCCATAAATCCATATTATATTTTTATTATTAATAGTATAAGATCGAATACCATATGAACCAATTTCAATACCCGTAATTTTATCAACAATATCAAAACCATCATCTGTTTTGGTAATATCAGGTTCCATATATTGAGAATAAAAATCTTTACAAATTCTAATAGTTTCATGCAATTTATCGAGATTTTCATCAGAATTAAAATTATTACTATCATCATACCACCATTCAATTAATTCTACTTTAAGAAAATATTGTTTATGTATATCATCTATTTTATCTTCATCTCTAAAGCATGGTGTATATGTCGAATATTTTCCCGGATTTATTGTGCCATCTTTTATCATTTGTAAAAATGACTGTTCTCCTGAAGCTACTATAACATCATTGTTAAAATAAAAATTCCTTCTATCTTGTGGTTTCGTTATATCGCTTGTATCTTCATTAACTGTCCACGGTGTTATTTTTTCCACATTCTTATAACCTTTTTTATGATAATATCTTAATGCATGTGACATTCTTTCCAAGTATGATCCTGTCCATTTCGCTTCCATTTTTATTTTTTGTTCGATTTTCTACATATTTCATATTTGATAATTATTAAATTCTTTATCCTCACAATTATATTAACTTATATCTTTGCAATTATAAATATTTGTCTATATCTTCTAAATTATTATAATCGCCGTATTCTTGCTTGTATGAAATTTTTACCTATATCTAATTTTATTAAAATAAGTTAGATGTTATTTTAGATTTATTGGCAATTTTTATTTCAATATATCCAAATAAAAATCCAAACATTTATTCTTGAATTGATAGTAAAATCTTTAATTTTTAAAATTTAATTGTTCCACATTTTTCACATTAACTATTAATTTTTATCGATAATTGTAAACAATATTTAAGCAGCGTACAAATTATTTATTTAATATGTTAAAAACATGGTTTATAAATATTATTAGATTTTATTAAACAATCTCATAAAATATTAATTTATGAGATTGTTTAATACAAATAACGATACGAATAATTATTATATTATACAAATAACGATACAAATAATTATACAAATAACGATACGAATAATTATTATATTATACAAATAACGATACGAATAATTATTATATTATACAAATAACGATACGAATAATTATTATATTATACAAATAACGATACAAATAACGATACAAATAACGATACAAATAACGATACAAATAATAATTATATAATTATACGATAAAAATAATAATTATACAATACAAATAACTATAAAATGTTTTGTAGAGAAAATTGTTATAATATTTGCAGAATGTTTATTTAACTTGATATTTTAAATAAAATAACAGGATCGAATTATTGAATGTCTTGATTTAATTAAAATTACTGTAAAAAATATATTTAAGTTTATGGGTAATAAACTGTAATAGTCAATAAATGTTAAAATTAGTAAAAATGTTTTGATTCATGGAAATAATTTAGAAAAAATAGAGTCATAAATAGTAAAATGAGTATGTATTTTATGCAAGTAGTAAAAAATTAGTTTATTGAAAACAGATAAATAAATGGGAGGAAATAAAGAACAATAGGTTGTAACGGATGAAGACATATTTAAATTATCAATATTATAGAAAGTGTGATAAAAAGAGAGAGAATCAGAAGGACAATCATGAGAATTGGTGGAATATTTACAATCTAGATAAATATCGAGATAAGAAGATTTAGAAAAAATGAAACGAAGTTTGGAAGAGTAGTTAAGAGTATGATGAGTATTTGAATTGCTTGAATCTTCCCAAGATTCTTCATTATCAGAATGTAAGTCATCATCAATAAGAATGAAACAGTGTGTTTTATATAATGATGGTAAATATACAGAATAAATACTATTAAAAGATTTATAGTCGGATAAAGCAGGTATAAAATCGAAAAGAGAAGAATCATTAAGAATAGAAAGAGGATGAGAAAGAAAAAGCAAATTATCTATAGAAGATAATTTATACAAATCGAATACTTCAAGAAGGAGTTTGGAATTATATATGGGATTTAAATTAACAAAATTGTCAAATTTAATGAAAGAATGCTGATGGTAAGAATTTTTACGAGAAAAATAATATATATACTTGTAATGAAAGGGAATCTTTATATCTGTGCCTATTGTATGATTGATATATAAATTTTTAAAAAATGATGAATTTAGTTTATGATAAAACATTTTATTAACATAGCAAAGATTAATAATATCTGGTGTTCTAATGTAGGCAAAAATAAATGAAAAAACATCATCTAATTCAAAAATATTAGTGGTAATTTTCTCGCCTAAATCTCTTTTTATTTGTCTGGTTATTTTTTCTAAATCCAAGGGACATTCGCAAATTTTAGAATAATTATCAATTACAAAATCTCTAAAGAATCCTTTTGTTAGTGTGGTAGCTAATTTTTTAGTTATATGTTTATAAGATTGTTTGTAGAAAATATTATTTCCCATACTTGTTGATGTCTTTTTATTTAAAAGATATCTTTCTATTGTTAATGACATTGCTTCTTCTCTTACACAATTTAACCTATCTTTATACGAAGATAAAAAGAAAAGATTTTTATCAATTAAAGCTTTATTTTTGTCTTTTTTGAATTTTTTGTATAATGGTTCTTCATTATATTTTACATATTCATGTATTGTATCATGGTTCACTATTCTACCTATATATTTCTCACTATTTTCGAAAAATTCATCATTTGAAACATTTAGATTTATTTTAGGTTGTATTCTTCTTTCATCTATCTCCTTCCTTCTCAAATTAAATATTTCCTTTATTTCTCTTTTCTCTTCAATTTCTTTTATCCTCTTTTTCCCCATTTTGTTCTTTAGTTTCATAAAATCTTCCATATGTTTTTCCCATTTTAAATCATGATGTAAATGTGACTTTTTTATTATATATAATATCTCTATTGGTGCTATTCTTATTTTCATATCTTCTATTTTTATCTCTTTTTTACTTTGTTTACAATATTCTTCTATTAGTGTATTACTATTTTTCTCTTCCACTAACTCTATTTCCCATTTGTATCTTTTTTTCTTTCCTTTCTCTTTATCATATTCCATTATTACTTTGTATTTCTTGTATTTATCATGCTTTTTCACTTCAACTATGTTATCTATTTTTGTTAATATTTTTATCATATTATCTTTTGTCATTATCACATCCCAATCTGTTTCCTCATTTACTCTATTTACTGTTTTATCATAATAGTAATTAGCTCTTGATCCTATTAGTATCATTTTTTACTAATTATATCTATAAATAGCAAAAAATCATTTTTCTTCTTTCAATAATCTCAAATAAAATAACCATTATTTTTATTCCCATCATGATTAATATTTCATTCCTCTTAACATAGTTATATTACTTAAGATTAGTATATTACTTAAGATTATTATATTACTTAAGATTATTATTATTCCATCTATGTAATTATATTACTTAAGATTAGTATATTACTTAAGATTAGTATATTACTCAAGATTAGTATATTACTCTAGATTAGTATATTACTCTAGATTAGTATATTACTCTAGATTAGTATATTACTCTAGATTAGTATATTAGTTGAGATTATTATTCCATCTATGTAATTATATTACTTAAGATTAGCATTATTATATCTATGTAATTATATTACTTAACTATTTGAATATTATTTAACAGAAGAATATAATTAGAATTATTCTATTCAACAATTTAAATATTGTTTTCCGAATATATAAATATAATTATGTTACAAAGATTTAAAATATTATTTTTAGGATATAATGTGTTATTTATGGTTTAAATAATATATTAATACTCTGTTACATATAAATATATTTCTGTTACAAAATTATTGAAATATTATTCCACACACTAATAAAATTTAGTTATTAAAATTTTAATATATTACTTTATGTAGGAGCAATTATGTTATAAAAAGATTAATGCAATATCTTAGATACCATTATAATTTTGTGACGAAACGATTGCTAAGTAATTTTGATATTATTTCATATAACAATATGATCGTTTTTATTAAATAATATATTAATCGTTTTGTTATAGAATTATATTAAAATTGTCAAGTCATATCTTAATAAATTATATTCATATGTGGAATAATATTTTGATTGTTGAGTGACAAATTATATAAATCGTTACATATATAATATATAATATAGGATACTGATATAATTTTATTAGTTAACCATTAGATGTTAAATAATAGAACAAGATAATTATGTTACTTGACTTGACAATTTTAACATTATTTCCAGAAATATATTTTGTAACTTGATTTAACAATTTTAACATTATTTTTGGTTTATCGAAATAAAGATTTGGTTATTAATCCGATATCTCTGATGGTTATCTTTTCCTTATATTCTTTCCTATAATAATGAATAAAAATATAATTGTATCGTCTTAAATAAGATTTTCACCAACGTATCTTCTTAACTTCTTCTCCAAACTTACTAAGCTCTTAAATAAAATTTTGTGTATACGACATTATAAAATTTTATTATAAGTTTAAGGAAGTCGATAAATTAAAGTCAATGTAATATGAGTAATCGTATATTACTGGTATTACTTAAATGTAATATGAGTAATCGTATATTACTGGTATTACTTAAATGTAAAAAGGATTTCCTATTCATATATTTTATTGCTTTAACAAAAATACATTATGTTAAAGCAGGTTATTATACTATTCCTGACTCCATATATTAACCAATTTTGTAGTCATGATTCAGATAATTCTAAGACGTTCATCTTCTATTTAGAAATTTATTAATATGATATTCAACGTTAATATCGTCTATATTTTTCAAATATTAAAATATATATTAAAATTATTGATATTTATATATCATCAATAATAATATATAAGTATCCTTATACATAAACTACGTGTTATATCTTATGTCTCTTTATTATTCAATATTGTAGAAAATATATATTTCATAGGTATTTATAAAAAATTTATAGAAAATAACATGATTATAGGACAAATTTTCGATGATAATATATTATTTAATATAAATATGTTAAGATAGCGATTGAAATATTAAGAAACACAAAATATAGGAATATAATAGAAGATAAAATTGAAAACATTTAATTTATATAATAGGTTACAAATAGATATACATTTTTTATGACTGATAATGTAACATATGATTTATCCTATTATAATGGTGAATTTGAGGAAAATGAAGTTGGTGCGTTAGCGTTTTTTGGAAATCTATATAAAAAATATTTATCGTTTTCTACATTGTTGCGTTCTTTGATTTGTACTGCTCTTATTCTTTTAATGGTTATTATTATTCTTTTAATATTTATGATTATTTTATCTATTTATTCTGGTATTGCTTATGGTGTTTGTGTTCATTGGATAATGCCTACTACTATGAAAATCAGTACATGTACTATATTACACGCTATATTATATATCATACTTACTTTTGTTATGTTATTTATAATATTTTGTATGATTATTGAATCTATTAGATGGACAACTTATTAAAATATTTAGTATATTGCTATAAAGAATAATAGAATATTATTCTTTATATAAATTCTTAAACACAAACAATTTTATGCATTTTCAGCTAAAATATTTAATGTATCAATTATAGAGACAATATTGTATTTTATCTAGGTAATTTTTATTACTTATATGCTTATAATAGTATAAAATATAAACCCTGAAAGAAAATATAATTCATTGTACAAATATATAGAAGATAATATAAATATGAAGTTTTTAAATATTATAATATGTGATTTAAAGGATGTAAACTATTTATATTAAAGATAATTATATTTTTTTACTTATATACTTAATTAAAATACTGATGGAATTAGTGATTTATAATAACAATTTCTTATTCAAAGATTATATGTTAATAATAAGTAACTTATTATTAACATATGTTAATTGTTGATAATGCAACTATTATATATTCTCAACAAAATTATGAAAAGACCAAAAATATTTTCGCTGTTTTTATATTTTTGAAATTTTTGTATTGCTAATTTTCTTACATTTATGTTAATATATTTACCTCTACCATTCTGTATTTGATTTTTCTGTTATATTTTGTTTTATTTGAATTCTTTTCTATTTAATGTATAACTTTAACATATTCTCAAGATTTACTTTGTCGATCTTTTGTCTATCCTTCATTCTGTTTGTTTTATTACTCGTTCCATATTTGTAAGCCATATTATATTTAAATAAATATATCTAATATTTATCGTAAATTTCGTCGAAATATTTAATTTTATTATCATATTTAGTTATACAATAGAGTAACAGTTAGTTTTAGTGTTCTGTATTTAATTTATAGTAATTAATATATAATTTAAATAAGTGAAATTTGTATAATAAATGTATCAATAAAAATAATTAACTAAATTATAGGTAAACGAAACTATAGTTATTTTAACTAAATAATAAAATGGATGATACACAAAATGTAAAATAATATAGTTGTGCAAACAATATTTTAGTCACCAAATAAGATTTAATTATTATACATAAATTATAGACACTGAGCAATAGAATATTATTTTTATGTTTAATGAGTCTTAAGAATAAGTAGCATGTATTATTTTTATGTTTAATGAGTCTTAAGAATAAGTAGCATGTATTATTTTTATGTTTAATGAGTGTTGAATAAGTATATTAAATATTATATAATAAAACAGTTCTTCATACAAACAAGACATACAAAGAGGAAGCAATAAAATAAATTTTTGATCGCTGTCTAAAAATCTAAAATAACTTTAATCGGTATTTTAAAAACGATCACGTGATTTTTCAGTGTTAATAAAAACGTTAAACGCTATTTTAGATTTATGGGTAACAAAATATTTATATTAAATAGTAATATAAATATTTTAGATTTATGGGTAACAAAATATTTATATTAAATAGTAATATAAATAATAAAATTTTATTACTGAGTGAATAACAATAGATGAAGAATGATAAAATAAGGAAAAATGCATTATTGAGTGAAAAAGATGACAAAATAATGATAATAATTTTTAAATAAAATGGATAATAAGATAATAAGATAAAGATAGACTATAATGGAAAAGTTGTCGAAATATAAAAAAATAGAAAAGATAGGTGAAGGTTCATATGGAAAAGTATATAAAGCCAGTGTAATAGGAACTCAAGAAATAATAGCAATGAAAAATTTAAAAAATCATGCGGATGATGAAAGTGGAATAACATCATCGGCATTGCGCGAAATATCAATTTTAAAAGAAATAAAACATAAAAATGTTGTAGTATTGAAGGATGTGATATTTAGCAACACGAATCTTCATTTAGTATTTGAATATATGAAGAAGGATTTAAAAAACTATATTAGAAAGATAAAAAATAAAAATGTAAACAATGAATATAATATGGAACCAAAAATAATAAAATCTATTATTTACCAAGTTATAAACGGCATATCATTTTGTCATTCTGCAGGTATAATACATCGTGATCTTAAACCTGAAAATATTCTCATAGATAAAGATTTGGTAAAAATAGCAGATTTTGGGATTTCTAGAAAAATAGATATCTGTAATGTAACTTTGTCTGATGAAATTTGTACAATTTATTATCGTCCACCTGAAGTTTTATTGGGTAATAATAAATATACTTCATGTGTAGATTTATGGTCAATAGGTTGTATATTTGCAGAGTTAATAATTGGTTCTCCTCTTTTTGCTGGTGAATCTGAAATAGGACAATTATATGAAATTTTTAAAATATTGGGTACACCTAATCAACAAAATTATCCTAATATTTCTAATCTCCCTCATTATAGAACTACTTTTCCAGTATGGAAAACAAATAAATTACGCGAATTACCAGGTCTTGTTACTTTTGATTTAGATGGCTTGGATCTTTTGGATAAATTATTAATTTATGATCCAGCCAAAAGAATTACTGCTCGCGACGCTCTATTACACAAATATTTTGATGATGTTCGATAAATTTATTATATTTTTATCTATATAAATTTTGTCATATTGTTATACATTATAATGTTTCTACTTTTTCTTCGACGTTTTGCAAATTTATCGGTGTTGTATTATTCTACTCTAATTGTGTCTCATTAATAATATTCTAATATAACTTTATATTTAATGTAAAATTATATTTTTCTTAATCCTTAAACAGTGTAATATTTCAATATAAAATATCACATTAATAGTTATTACAAATATTACAAATATCCAATTAGTAAATCATAATTTCGTATAGTTATATTTATACAAAATATTATCATGAAAGTAAATTTATGAAGAAACAGAATATTTCATAAATACTATCTTAATTATTTTTAATATTATCTTTGATGTAAATAATAGTCTCGTTACTTATCTAATTATATTTGCTAGATAATTTTAATTTTATAAGAAAAATATTATCTGTTAGCTAATTACTTACATATTATAATCAACACAAGATAATAGCGTTGTATAACTATATGGACATAATTTAAAACAAAATATAATAGAAACAATAATTTTGTACAATAAATTATTTAAATTAAATAATTATAGCATATAAAAATAAGAAATAGTTTACTAAAATACTTTGTTACTTAGTGACACCAAAAATATTATAGAAAAGTTAATGGATGTTTATATTTAATATATTATTTGTAAAAATAGAAATAATTTAAAGTATGTTATATTGTGAATATAATTACAACAAATAATAAGAATGATGCAGTTTATATAAATACTTATTATTTGAATTACTAAAATAATAAGTATTTATAGTAACAAACATTGTTTATCAGGATATCTAGTATTACAAGATATAATGGTACAAGATATAAATATTATGTAAAATATATTTATAATAATACAATATATAAATATTATGTAAAATATATTTATATATTGTATTATTATAAATATTATGTAAAATATATTTATAATGGTACAAGATATAAATATTATGTAAAATATATCTATAATGGTACAATATATAAATATTATGTAAAATATATCTATAATGGTACAATATATAAATATTATGTAAAATATATTTATATTTGATTATATATTTTATATACATTTTAGATTAAAATATTATTACATAGTATTAATAATATTTTCGCTAACGTATCTTTAACTGCTTACTTAATTTCTCTTTAAATAAAATTTTCCAATAAGTTTACATAATATGATAAATTAAAATGAATATAATATAAGTAATTATGTATTACTTGTATTAGTAAAGGTAAAACGATTAATCAAATAGCAATTAATTTGTTAAATCAATTAAGTCGTAAAATGTTTATAGGAGATTAGGAAAAAGAATACATGTAAGAGCAAGACGGGTCAATGGCGTAATATTATGACCGGAACGATGAATTAAATATTCATCGTGAATTAACATATCTCCTGCTTTTATTAACATAGGAACCTCATGTTGTTGATACATATCATAATTAGATAAATATACTGATACACCTGGAACACCAGTCCTAACTCTATGAATAGTACCTGTTGAATCATGATTCAACAAACCATAATTATGAGAACCCGGAACATAATATAAACATGAATTATCTAGAGTAATATCTTGTAAAGCAACCCAACAAGTTATGGGGTTATTATTCCAATTATTATTACGTACAGAACCTCTTTGAGAAAAATACCATCCATCTTGATGTGCTAAAGTGGGTTTACAGTTAGGTGGTTTTGCGAACATTTGACAATTAACTACATCAAAAGATTTATTCTCGAACATCAATCTAATATAATCTCTCGTTTTTAAACTGAATCGTTCAAATAATTCATTAGATTGATGCAAATACTGAATTTGTTTTATTTGATCATTGTTTTGACTATTCATCCTAAAAATATTTTCTTCAGGTATTCCAATTGGATTATCACATATCATCTCTAAACATTTTCTATATTTATCAATATCTTTTTGTGATATAAAATTCTCCACAACTTGATAACCATTATCTCTAAAAAATTCCATTTTTTAAATTAAATTCTTTAAATATTAATATCATTTTTTACTTTCATATTTAATCCAACTACTCATACTTATATTATTCAGCTTATCTTATATTTATTAAAATTGATAAACAGTATAAAAATATATAAATAATATATTTTTATATTTAATATTATTTGAAACTATGTTTTATTGATATTTTTCTGAAAAATATCAATAAAGATTTGAATTAAGACTATATTATGTATATACAATAAAAATATTATACATATTTTTATTTACTACCTTACTGTGTCCTATATCAATTTACGATTTCTCTAATTTATAAATTATATAGTGATACAAAGTTATTTATTAATAACTTTAGATAAACTATTACTAAATAGTTAAATATTTAAACACCACAGTCAGTAATTAAAATTTTCATAAATATAATAACTATAACTGAATATTTTATCCAATTTACCATAATTTTTATTCATTAGGCGATATTGTATTATCTAACGATTGGACATATTATATTATGTGAAGATTAAGATACAATCAATCATATTTTATATATCTCATAAATTTAAAATTTATATACTATATTAATAATACTAAAATTTAGTATTTGTGATGGCAAATTTAATTAAAATATTAAGAAATTTAATCTGTTTGTATGATTATATATACGTGTGACTGGGAATGTATTCTAACTTGTTATATCAGTAAATATTAAGATTATCAACACTTTATATTATATAAATACATTAAAATTCTACATGGTTTTAGATGGGCCAAAAACTTATTAAACAGTATTAAACTACATTAAATATATTTTTTAACACCTAAAATAACAAAATATTTATGGAAATTCATTAAAAATTAAAAAGTTAAACAATATAAAATGAGTAATAATATTAATAATGCACAAACATATAACATGAATAATGAAAATGTCAACCAATTATGTTTTCAAACACAGACACAAAATGTTTGTTTAACAATAACTGATTTGAACAATCAGTCTGATGTTTTATCTACTCAAAGTTTTATAGGGAGAGGTATAGGATCCGTAGTTGGTGGTTTAGTTGGAACTGGTATAACATTAGCAAGTCGTGTAAATCCATTAACTAATAGAGATTTTATACAACTTTATAGTAGAGGTGGAAGTGCTGTAGGTGATACAATAATATAATTGGGTATAAAAATTTATCCTTTTTACATCTAAGTAATACCAGTAATATACGATTACTCATATTACATTGACTTTAATTTATCGACTTCCTTAAACTTATAATAAAATTTTATAATGTCGTATACACAAAATTTTATTTAAGAGCTTAGTAAGTTTGGAGAAGAAGTTAAGAAGATATGTTGGTGAAAATCTTATTTTAGACGATACAATTATATTTTTATTCATTATTATAGGAAAGAATATAAGGAAAACATTTTAATTCAAATATATTATGTTTGGGTTAAAATGAGGGATTAAAAATATTATATTAAGGTCATTTCAATACATATATAATAAAACTTGATTATTATATAACAAAATAATTACATAATGAATCACATTTCAAAAATGGTTATGTATAGTTTATATAAATTGAATAGAAAGGTTAGGATATAACTGATATTATTATAAATAAAAATATAAATATACAAATTTAATATTGATATGGTATAGAAATATTACGATAATTATGGTGGAAACCACAATTAATTATACAATATTAAGTTAATATTTGGATAAATTAAAAATTAAAAAATATTTTTGGACTTAATTAAAATACTATTAGTAGTAAATATGTTCAAAAATATGTTCAAAAATGACTTTAATAGCTATAACAAACATAATAAATCATTGTTTGTTGGTAGTAAAGATATAAAAAAATTAAAACTATATATAGAATACTATAATAAAGAAAATAAAGATTGTCCATCTTTGAATGGTTGGCAAAGCTCAACACAAAATCCAGATGCTGTTTTTTTCATTGATTTATCATGTACAAATAGATCAAATATTTCAATGATTGAATTGATACAAGAAATACATAAAGAAGTATCCTCATATTGTGGACCAATATCAAAATTAAAAAGATCACTCAACATAAATAAAAAAAATTCTCTTAATATGTTCAATTTTTTGCCAAAAACATTCATTAAAGGATCATTATCTGATATTAATTTATATTCTGGCCTTTTAAATATTGATAATTATTATATTAATGGAAATAAAATTATACAATGTTGTAGAAAAGTATACTCACTTTAAATTTATTAAAACAAATACTTGAATATTTATTAAAACAAATACTTGAATATTTGTTTATTTAATAATGTCAAAACTTGATATCTTTTGACATTATATTTTTAATTGTTCGTATCTACACTTTTCTTATAATATATTTCCTATTAAACACCAGAATACTATAATTTTTTGGCTATTCATTAGCTAGAAAACATTTTTCTTACATAATAAATCAACATGATAACTTTGTGGATTATAAAAACACCCAACAGAAGGTAATTTGAAATTTAAATATATAGAATAATATATTTATAGGAACTTAGTATAAATATATTATATGCTTTTGATTTTCTCCATTATATAAAATTTTTCTGTTATATTAATATTATTTACTAGTAATCCAAAATAAACTTTAGATAAACAAGTAATTGATATAAACACTTACAGTTATAATAAACATAATTAAAACCAATAGAGATAATAGTTATGTTATTGAAATAACACAAAATAAATTTAAATATTATGACAAATGTAAAAGAAAAATATTTTTTAAAATAAAAACACAACAAATATTGATTAAAAAACAAAATGACTATTCCTGAAATATTCGAACAAGATAAATTAAGAAATTATATATTATCGATTTATGAAGATGAAAATCTTGATACATATTATTCGACATGGAAAGAATTGACATATCGATGTTTTTCAAACGAAGAGTATTTCAATTTCTTATTGGAGTTTAAATCAGCAGAACAATTATTACTGGATATGTTATTGATTTCTGAACACAAATATCAAATGCAAATAGTTTTTGACAAATGTACATCTTTTAATATTAATATTAGTAATTTAGTTTCTAAAATTTATTAATGTCCAGAAACCAAAATTACGCAAATACTAATTTTAAAAACGATTTGTGTAAAAATTTAGCCTTGGTAAACGTTTAACTTTATTTTCGCTTTATAGTTTAACTTTATTTTCGCTTCATGGTTTAATTTAGTTTCTAAATATATTAGCAATCTATTTCCTAATATATTTACATAATTTTTACTTTTGTTATTTTATAATATACTTAATTTATTGATAGCCAACGTATAATATTTATTATATTATAAAACTTATTCTGAATAAAAAGATAACCTTATCTATAGTAAACTATTGGTAGTAAATATAAATAGTTTACTCACAAATAAAAGATACTATTTTGATATATTAATTGGTAAGACAATCAAAACAGGTGATTTTTGATATGTTTAATAAGTATTAAAATGTATATCTGTTATAATTATAACAGTATTTTATTATATAGTCATATAATATAGAGTAATATATACATTTATACTATCATTTTATTTAATATATTATATACTTTACTGATACTATATTATATATAACTTTAGACTCAAATATAAGTATATTAAACAAAAATAAACTAGATAATATCAAAATAGGTTACGTTGGATTAATAAATAGTATAACTATAAGAAATATAAAAATATATGTTAAATTGATATTAAAAACGTAAAAACAATTGCTATTGATGATCATAAATTAATTATAACATTTTAATTAATTTATTTTTTTATAATATGATAAAATAACATACTGTTATGTCTAAACCAATTTACATAATTACTTATCTTAAGATAGATAATGAATTTGAAAAACCGGAATTCGATACTAAAATTTTAATGGTTTCGACCGATAAAGATAATGTTTATGAAGTGGCCTCCAAAAAATATCTTCAGACAATTTCTGAAGACTACGATATTAATAACAAAAGAACCGGAAAATTATACCAAAAAATTAACAATATTATAAATAATTCATCCTACGATTGGAATTCAAAATATAAAAGAATCCACAATATTGTCTCTGATTTTTACGACAGAAAAAATAAAAAGAATTTTTACCAAACTTCCGGTTCTTATTATAATGTTTCCACTTGGCTAAATTCCAAAAAATCAAGTAATTTTGTTGAAAAAGAAGATGATGATGACGATATTTATGATGATTCTTGTTCTGATACAGAAACCGATTCTGACACTGACACTGACACTGACACTGATACTTCATTTGATGAAGAAGATCTCGAAGAACTAGAAGAAGAAGACGAAGCACTAGAGGAAGATGATGAAGATGAAGAAAATTTAAGCGATTTTGAAAATGATATTAGTGATGATGAAGATAATATTAATGATAATTCTGATAATGATGATGATGAGCGTAGTGATGACGATGATGAGCGTAGTGATGACGATGATGAGCGTAGCGGTGACGATGATGAGCGTAGTGACGACGATGATGAGCGCAGCGGTGACGACGATGATGAGCGTAGCGGTGACGATGATGATGAGCGTAGTGACGACGATGATGAGCGTAGTGACGACGATGAGAATAGTGATAATGAGAATGATGAGAATATTGATGATGAAAATAGGAATGACAACAGCGATAGTGAGAATAGTAATGATGAAAATAGTAATGATGAAAATACTAATGAGAGCGATGATGAGAATAGTGATGATGAAAACTGAAAATATAAATTAAATAATAGATAAAAAGTGTATAATATTATAAAAGAGATTTATAGATTAAACAATAGATAAAATGTGCATAATATTAAACAAGAGATTTATAAAATAAATTTTTTATTTATTTTATAAATTGCAATAATGAACATAGGAAAAGCTATTATAGTCACTTAAGTAATATTTAAGTGATAGATTTATGAGAATTATCACATTAAGTTTGTTTATATTAAACACAATATAATACTAAAATCAAAATAATAGTTGCTAATTTATTTTAAGATATTAAAATGATAATATTGAAGGTTTATCTATTTGAAGCAAGAGATTTAAAAAAACCAAATTTATTTTTCAACAAATTTAATGTTAATGTAATATTATACATTGGTAATACAAGATTTATAAGTAATCATATAAAAAATACTTCTAATCCAAAATTTAACGAATCATTTTCATTTAATATACTGAATGATGATTCATGTCTTCTTAATATTGAAGTATGGAATAAGGGAAATTTAGTTACTAAAAATAAATGTATCGGAAAAACAAATTTTTTAATTAGAAATCTTTTGACATATGAAGATAAGAATAAAATTATTTATTTAGATTTAATGGGTAAATTTGGATATCATGGTCATGTTAAATTATGTCTAAGTTCCTCATATATAGATTCATCATATTCTAACTATATGAAAACAAATAGCAATAATTTTACTTATTTTTATAATTATAATATTGATTATAATTCTGGTAATACTCATAATAATTATTATCTCAATAACAATTCTACTGATTTATATTATAATACCAATAATATTAATAATACCAATAATATTAATAATACCGATAATAGTAACTTTAATTATACAGAAATAAAATATGATAGCGTAGATTATAAAAATACTGATAATATAAATACCAGTACTAATTATATTGTTGATAATTATGGTAGTGTAGATTATAAAAATACTGATAATATAAATACCAGTACTAATTATATTGTTGATAATTATGGTAGTAATGTTGGTAATTATTGTGGTAATTATGCTAATTATAGTATTAATGGTATTGATAGTATTGATTATAAAAATACTGATAATATAAATAACAAAACTAATTATATTGTAAGTAATGATAGTATTGATAGTATTGATAGTATTGATTATAAAAATACTAATTATAATAGCGATGATTGTAAAAATACTGATATAGTAGAATATGTTACTAATAGATACAGTGCTAACAATAATAAAAATTATCAAATAAACAGTTACAAAAACATTTATCCAAATATAGCCATAAATAACAAAATACAAAATACAGATAAAAAATTGGTGAATATAGCCATAAATAACAATAGTAAATATGAAGGCGATAAGAAGTCAAATAAGGCGGATATTTCCAATCATATTAATCATATTAATCATATAAAAGGAGACAGAGATATAAAATTTAGAATTAAAGTGACTTATGATAAAAATAATATATAAAGTAAATATTTTATAAAATATAGTGACACTAAATTTTATTGTAGTTTGAGAATTAAGGGAAGAAGCAATAAAATAAATTGAAATACAGTATTAAAAGTTGAACTATAAATAACTTGGATATAAAATAATGATAGCTAAATAAATATGATTATATAACAAAATTAACCGCAAGAATAAAAATGATAAAATTTATTGCTAATATAATTGTATTGGGGGTCGTAATAAATTATGCAATGGCTAATATAACGATAAAAGATAATAAATATAATATAGAAAAGTTATTGGATATAGATAATCCAATGTATATGACATTATTTAACGATAAGTTGTTTATAAGTTCAGAAAATGGAATACATGTTGTAGAAATGGTTAATAATAGACTAAGTGAAAAAATAACTCTTAATTATTTATATAAAATAGAGAATAATAATTCACCTCGTTCAGTAGCTATATATAATAATATATTATATGTAGGACAAAATAATGGAATTGTGATTTATTATGATTTAACAAATAAATCATCAAGTATACCAAGAAAAATTATAAATATAAATAGCGATAATTTATACATCAAAGCAATACCCAATAAGAATTCCTTAATAATAAGTAATAATAATAATATTTATATTTATGATAATAATAAGATGAAATATATAACACAAGGTGGAATTTTTACATATGATCACTTGAATGATCAAACAATATATATCAAAAATAAAATAAATGATAATTGTACATTGTTTAATTTTTTCGCAGAATCATTGAATCCTCTTTATGATATGCGTTCTTCTCCATTAGGATGTGGTATAAATCCAACTGGTATAACTACATCAACCAGTTTATTTCCAATAAATGGAATATTATCACATAAATATATAATAATCTCTGTTTATGATATGAAACAATTACTCATAGTTAATTTGAAACCTGGTTCTGACGAAATTTATATTTTCGCTCAAGGTTACAATAATACCACTCCTTTTGATGTTTTATCGCTTGCAGATGGTTCTATTTTAATAAGCGATTATTCAAGCGGTTCCATTTATAGAATTTATAGAAAACATTATCTTTATGTGATTTTTATTATTATTCCAATTCTTTTTGGTGTTTTTATTATCTTTTTTGTAGTTTTTATTAGGTGTCTTGACAGATCTAGAATTCAATTCTATCAACAACTATAAAATAATATTTTCCTCTTTTTCTTTACTGCAATAAAGCAATAATAAATACTAAAATTTATTTGTTCTATATTGTGTTTTTTACTATTTTTAATATTAATATTTTAAGTTCACTTAAATGAACTTTGTTATGTATATTTTGTATATAAATATTTAAATCTTATATTTAAATATAATAATATTAAATGATGATATTTTATCTAAGTTAATATTTTTATATATAAGCATCCATATAACTATTTTTGTTCTCAATATTTTGCATAACTAATTATCTTTAGCAACAATGTTATCATTGGTTAAATTATAATATCATATCGTTATATTATGTTATTGAACATTTACTCTAAGATAATCTTGTAACCTTGTATTATAACTATTTAATTTAGTAATATCTCAAACAAGAACATAATCATATTTTCAAAACATTTTGTGTATAAATCGAGTATAGGATAGAACTGTTTTGTGTTTAAATATAATATATTAGTATATGTTATTAATAAATATATTTATTATTAATAAATATATTTATTATGTAAAAGTCTAGTATAAATGTAAAGATAGATGATTATTTAGCAATAGGTTATAATATAAATATAAATAATATATTTAAAATATATTATTTATATTAGGATTTATTTTATACAATACTTTAACAGTAAATAGTTAAAAATATAATAGTTTAATCAAATTATTGATAATTAGATAAATTATTGCAATAATACTGAATAATAAAGAAAAGATTGATGAGGTTGGATAATTGTTTTATATAAAATCATAATATTTGAGGTATTGTTTAGACAATTTTAATAAAGATATAGATAACTATTAAATTAAGATAAAGATCAAAAAATATAAAGTTTACTATTTAAATATTATTTGATGATTAGATAATATTTATAATTTATAATTTATAAACAATATTTAATTTCTGGATTTGGTCGATTAAAATAACTATTAAGATAGTAATGAATAATATCGTCATTTGTGATACGAATATTGTTAAATAAGTATAAACAAATATTTTCATATTTAGAAATAAAATCAAAAATAAGAACACTAAAACAGTAATTACTCAAGTTGTTTATCAAATAGATGTATTTAGAATAATTAGAGTTGTCATATTGGAAATCTTCTTTTACATCACAGTCAAAAGGAAAAAATTTATAATGATTTACGGATATATCATTTTTAATATGGGATGGTAATTCTATATCTAAACATAATTTATACAATAAATCATGACTATAAATATTATACAGCAAATATTTAAAAGTTATAATTTTATCAAAATTATAATGTATATCATTACGATTTATACTAATATTTATCATTTTCATATAAAAAATTAATGGATACTTTATTACAATATTAAGTTCATCATCAATTTTTCTAGTTTTAAAATTATATGTAATTTTTTCACAACATAATTCGTTGAAATATTTATAATCTAAGTTTGGATATAATTTATTCAGTATATTTTCACATTTTCTAAAATCATTCATATTATAATATTTATCTATATGTTTTTTTATTATTATCTCTGTTTTTATTATCAAATTATCTATTATCAACTTATCAGCTAATTTATATAATGATATTATTTGTTCTATTTTAAGTTTATTTAACTTTATTTCATCTATATCTTCATATATATATTCTAATATTTTCTCCCATGTTTTTATATTATCTATTCTATCCAATAAAATACATCCATCATTTTCAATATATCTACAGTTGTTAATTCTTCTGAAAAATTCCGCTTTATTCATCATATTTCTGTTCAATTTGTATTTTTTCCCGTTTACAATAATTTCTATATTTTTCTCGCCATAATTGCTATTTTCCCATACTTTACTATCCATCATTTTATTTCCATTTGTCTTCTTATTTTATTTATATTATTTTCCCTATATCCAAATTATACTTCTATTGATCTTTATTTTTATTATATAAAGACTAGTTTCTGTTATCACACATTTTCTGTAATATTTCTATTATGCTTTTTGAATTATTTAACATAAAGTATAAATATATTTTATCTATTTATACTTTCATCACATGATTTGTTATTCTATTTTATCTATTTATATGTTTATCTATTTATATGTTTATATGTTTATATGTTTATATGTTTATATGTTTATATGTTTATATGTTTATATGTTTATATGTTTATATGTTTATATGTTTATATGTTTATATGTTTATATGTTTATATGTTTATATGTTTATCTATTTATATGTTTATCTATTTATATGTTTATATGTTTATCTATTTATATGTTTATCTATTTATATGTTTATATGTTTATCTATTTATATGTTTATCTATTTATATGTTTATATGTTTATATGTTTATCTATTTATATGTTTATATGTTTATATGTTTATATGTTTATATGTTTATATGTTTATATGTTTATATGTTTATCTATTTATATGTTTATCTATTTATATGTTTATCATTTATATGTGTTTATCATTTATATGTGTTTATCATTTAGCTATTTTAGGTAATAAAGTTGTATTATAATACAGATGTTTGTCCGTGAGCCATTGTTGTGAAAAAATCTGTTGGTTTTTTATTTAACTCAACAAGTTTATAGATATTAGATCTGGGTTCAAGTATGGGTTCATCAGTTAAAGCAAAAGTACCCCAATGACAACCTATAGATCGGATAGAACCGATATCGATAGCGATGTCGAATGCTTCTTGAGAATTTATGTGTTGAGATTTGAGCATAGGTCTAGTTTTTTCAGTACCATATGCACCAATAGCGATAAAACTTAGATCTATTGGACCGTGAAGATGTCCAATGTCTTTGAAAATACTACAATATGCAGTATCACCAGAAAAAAATATTTTTTTGTAACCAGTATTAATTAACCAACAACCCCACAAACTCTCATATTTATCATCAAAAGATCTATTAGACCAATGTTGAGTTGGGAGAAATGTAAATTTAAAATCATTATCTAATTCATGAGTTTCAAACCAATCTAATTCAATAATACGAGATTCTGGAACATTATATGATGTTAATAAAGACGAAAATTTTAATGGTACATAATATAAAGGTTGGTGTTCTTCTATATCTTTTAATGCGAGTTGATCCAAGTGATCAAAATGGTTATGTGAATATATTACTATATCTATTTTTGTTTTTATATCTTTTATCTTTAATGGTACTTTTCTATATCTTTTTGGACCTACCCATTGCGATAAACTTGCTCTGTCTGCAAATACTGGATCAGTTAATATCGTTTTTCCGTTTGTTTGGATCAAAAATGTACTATGACCTATCCATGTATATTTTATTTCTTCTTTTTTCTCTGGTAGTTTGTCACAATCTGGTTTTACTATTGGCAAATCTACCTCTATATTCTCTAAGTTTTTTCTAGATAAAACTCCCAATAGTGATATCTGTAATATTAAATAATATTTAATCAAAACATCCCATGTTGGATCAACCCATGTTTTCCACATGTTCCTGAATTTACCATCTTCATTATGATGTTCTTTTCTTATTATTCTATGATATTCTTCTGATAATGTATACATTATTTTTTATTTACCGTTTATTTTTTATTTCTTTCATTAATCAAGTTTCCTTTCCATCTATCTTTTTTGTTTTCTTTTGCTATCTTTATATTTACTTTTCATACCTATTATATTATACTTACTGTTTATTTCTTTAATATGTTTCTTTAATATGTTTCTTTAATATGTTTCTTTGATAATATATAATAGTTAATAATATAAGTGAGATAGTTAATATTAAAAATTTTTTAATGGATGTTATAATATTGTTTAGTAAAAGAAATAATTTAAGAGTCGCTTATTAATTTAAGCAAAGTATAAGTATTGAAAATATAAAATATAAAAGTTTATAAAAAATGCTGGTCAAAGATTTTTTTATAGATGGAGAAGACAACAAAATTAATCAGAAGATAATTGAAGTATTGAGTGATATTTATATTAGTAATGCAAAAATAGAAGAATTGAGAGGAGGTACAAGTAATAAATTATATAAAATAGAAGGAATAAAAAAGAACAAGAATAAAAAATTATTGGTGAGAATATATGGGAACAATGAATTAATAGATAGAAAAGAAGAAATTTATTATCTTGATAAAATATACAATAAATACAAAAATTTAGTACCAAAAATATATTTAAAATTTAATAACGGACTAATTTACCAATATTTAGAAGGAGATTGTCTTGCATATAGTGATTTACCAACTTTTAACGAAAATATAGCAATTAAGCTTTCTGAATGGCATAAAATTAATATTGTTCCTTATAACCAATCATATATTTTTCGATAAAATATATGATTGGTTATATTTATGTAAAGATTTTTATGATAATACATTACCTATGTCATATATTGACATACAAAACGAAATAAATATCATTAAATCGGTAATTAACAAAAATAACTTTCCTATATCTTTTTGCCATAATGATCTTCAAAGTTTAAATATTATTCAACATAATAATAATATTATGTTTATTGACTTCGAATATTCTTCTTATAACTATCGTGCTTTTGATATAGCTAATTATTTTAATGAATGGGCTGGTTTACATATAGATAAAAATATGTATCCTTCACATCAACAACAACTCTCTTTTATTAATTCATATCTTTCCAATTTATCAGATTCACATTATTCACTTGATTCTCTCTTCGCTGAAATATCCTTTTTTTCTCTTTGTTCCCATTTATTTTGGGCTTTATGGGCTTTAACTCAAGACCATTATTCAACTCTAGATTTTAATTATAAACATTATGCATCAAAACGTATGTTTTGGTATCTATCTATTCGGGATTCTACTATTTCCACTCTAATTTAATACTTATATTATAACTATTTTCTCATCTTCTTTCTCTACATACTATTCTATATCTTCCATATATCTTTCACATATTATTCATATATCTTTGACATATTATTCATATATCTTTCACATATCAATAATATCTTTCACATATGAATAATATATTATTCATATATTGTGTCTTTGATTTATTATATGTTATTGATATTGGTGCTAATTTGATTATTTTTGATCGATTTAAATATTTAAATTTGATTTATTTAATAATTTATTGCATACAAAATAAATTATTATGAATAATAAAGGTTGGACAACTGTTGACAGATCTTCTAAAAAGAATGGTAGACCAAAAGATAGTCATCCCATTAATCCCAATGTCTCTGAGAATTCATCCAATTCCTCAAAGCTTCCATCTAAAACACCATCTAACTCATCTAATTCTTATGGTGTAACTGCTTCTGGTCACAGATATGATTATACTTATGATACTCCGGTTGATCAACCCGAAAAATTTTCTTTTTTACGCATGAACAAAAAATTGGCTCAGAAAATTTACAGAGCCAGATTGAATAAAAATTTATCTCAAAAACAGGTTGCTGATTCTATCAACGAATCAGTCCAAGTTGTTTCAGAGTATGAAAAGGGTACTGCTATCCCCGATAAATTAATTTTACTAAAACTCAAAAATTGTCTTTCTATTACTGATTAAATTGTTTCTTAGATTATATATGAATATAATCAAATGGTTTTTAATCTTATTAAGTCTTTAATCTTATTAAGTCTTTAATTAAATTTAATATTTAATTATATTAAAACATGTTTTAATATAATTAAGTCTAATATAATTATATCAAATAGTTATATAGCAACATGTTTCTAATTATTTTTCTACAAATACATATTTAGTTTCTCCAAATCTAATTTTAAATTTTCATCAGCAGAATAACATTTAATTTTTCTACAATACGAATTTGTTATAACTATTTTCTCATTATGATTTTTACAATGATGTATAGTTATTTCATCTGATATATCATTATTTAGTGTCGCTAAATTATAATTATAATTATACTTCGTCAATATATATATTAATTCTTCATTAAAAACTTTCATTTTTTCTTATATTTTTTTTTGTTTAAGTCTTTTTTATTAGTATATTCTACATATTGTATAATATTCTTTTGTTTATAGTATAATTATTTTTTATTAATTATACTGTTTTACAAGTCCGTATTTATTTTATTTTTTTTAATATTATTATTCTATATTAAAAAAAATATTATTATCTTCTTACTTATCCTACCCATTATTTTTTTATTTACCTTATCGCTAATAAACTTCCGATACCTATCCTTGAAAAATATTTTTCAGCATTTAAGAATTCAAAATTTTAGTCTATTTTCATAATTTTTTTTTTTCAGGATTTTCTCAATTTTTATCTTTTTTTCCGATATTTTTATCTTTTTTTTCCATTTCTTTATTTTATATTCTTCTCTATTATTTTATATCCTTTTAACTACAATATACATTAGTTTATTTTACTATATTTCTTGTTTATTCTATAGAATTATCTTTTATATATTTTAATCAGTTAATATTATATCCACTTTATCTATTTTATTTCTAACACTTTATATTTGCTTCTTATCCTATTTTAAATATTATGATAAATATATACAACTATGTTTATCATTAATATAATTATAAAATTGATAAATTTATTTTTTGAAAATAAAGTTTTCAAACGGGAAACATGTACTTCATTTACCTTTTTTAGGTAAATGAACTTTACCTCATTTATTATTGATCGGATATTATATGATACAAAATTAAATTATATAATCTTTCGATCTTACATAGAGTATAATACATGATACAAAATTAAATTATATAATCTTTCGATCTTACATAGAGTATAATACATAATACAAAATTATATAATCTTTCGATCTTACATAGAGTATAATACATAATACAAAATTATATAGTCTTTCGATCTTACATAGAGTATAATACATAGAGTATGATACATAGAGTATAATACATAGAGTATGGTACATAGAGTATAATACATAATACATAATACATAATACATAATACATAATACATAATACATAATACATAATACATAATTTATTAGTTGTAAAAACTGTATAATTTAATATATATACTTACGAAAATATAATAAAGTATCATATTTTATTATATAATCTAAGTATAGATTATAATGTCTTATATAGCAAAGATGTAAAACATTTATATATCATCGATAATATCTTAAGTAATATAAATTTATGAATTAATAATATTTTATACAATCTCAGATTATAAAATATTATCAAATCGATATATTTTTATATAACAATATTTAACTTAACGGATGATTTATTTTTGATATTAATAGTGAAAATATTTTATAATAGAAAACTTAATGAGGATTTTAGTTGATTTAAAAACTTATGAAGAACCAAAAAGTAAATCCTTATTTAAAAACAGTACACGTTTAATTGTAGTGTTATTTTTGTTTATTAACAATGTTTATTGTTAAAGAAATTATAATAGAACTGAAGATTAACATAGTTACAAGATTTTAGAAAATTGAAGCTTAAATTGTTACATTATAGTAATTAACTGTTAATTACTATACTTAAGATATTATGAATTTAAAGAAATACTATGAGTTTAACCAAACATTACAAGTTTATCGAAATATCAGTTTATCGAAATATTAGTTTATCGAAATATTAGTTTATCGAAATATTAGTTTATCGAAATATTAGTTTATCGAAATATTAGTTTATCGAAATATTAGTTTATCGAAATATTAGTTTATCGAAATATTAGTTTATCGAAATATTAGTTTATCGAAATATTAGTTTATCAAAATATTAGTTTATCGAAATATTAGTTTATCAAAATATTAGTTTATCGAAATATTAGTTTATCGAAATATTAGTTTATCGAAATATTAGTTTATCGAAATATTATGAAGCTATTAAAATATCAATAAAGAAATACTATGAGGAATATAAATGTTTAAAATTGAGGGTTGAGAATAATGTAAGAGTAAAATTAATAGAACAAAAATTAAGAAGAGATAAAATAATTGCCTGATGATTTTTGTTGGGAATGGAGAACAGAATTATGTTTATTAATACGAGGACGATTAGTGGATGAATCTGATCTAAAAGTAATATCAAGGGATTGGAGGAAGAGATTAAGACCAGAAGAAATAGAAAGAGGAGAGGAGGAAGAACAATTGAGAGAAGGAGTACCTTCATAAACGATAATTTGATCAGAAAGATAAGAAAGCATCAAAAAATCATGTTCAACAACAAAACAAACTTTTTGATGATTGAGAATGAAGCGCTTAATAATTTTAGAGACAATAATACGTTGCTCAACATCAAGATAAGCAGAGGGTTCATCAATGAGATAGATATCAGCAGGAGTAGCTAAACAAATAATAAGAGCAACACGTTGAAGTTCACCGCCAGAAAGTTTATTAACATTAGTATCGATAAAAGAATCTATTTTAAGAGGAGAGATAATTTCGGACCTAAAATTAGAATCAAGGAAAAAGGACTTGATTTTGGAATGAAAAAGATCGCGGACAGTACCATTATAGTTGGGGTTTATAATTTGGGGTTTATAAGAAACATTAAAAGTAGGGAAAATATTTGTTGTAGATGGATCTAAAAAGGGGTCTGGTAGTTCTTTGCCAGCCAAAAGTTTAAGAAAAGTAGTTTTACCAGTACCGTTTTGACCTACAAGACCAGTTATTTGAGATGATCTAAAACTACCATTGTTTATATTTAATGAAAAATTGGGATAAGTTTTAGTAACAGATGGATAATTATAAGTAAAGTTATTGTCAACAAAATCAGTATCAGTTGATAATTTAAAGTTTAAAGGATCCTTACGAAAGCGTACATTTTCAGAAGGTAAATAGCCATCCAAAAATATATTTATAGCTTCTTTTACACTATATGGATGAGTGACAATACCATAAGCACCAGGTTCACCATAAATACAACAAATATAATCACTCAAAAAGTCAAGAATACTAAGATCATGTTCAACAATAATAACATAAGTATTATCATTAACAATTGATCTTATGAGTTTTGATACTTTAATTCTCTGTTTTATATCTAAATAACTCGATGGTTCATCAAATACATATAAATCAGCTTTTTTCATAATAGCTAGTGCAATTGTAAATCTTTGCAATTCTCCACCTGATAATTTATCTACTTCTCTTTCTAATATATTCTCTAATTCTAGTTCCTCAATAATTTCATTCATGCATTTCCTCTCATCATATTTTGTCAACAATTCTTTTACTTTTCCCGTTGCTACTTTTGGAATTTTTTCTATGTGTTGTGGTTTGAATGACACTTTTATTCCTTTTCTCAATCTTTCAAAATAGCTTTGCAATTCTGTTCCTCTGTAATATTTTATTATCTCTTGCATCTGTTTTTCTTCTCTTTCTTTTTCCTCATAGGTTTCACATTTTTCCCTTCCAAAGTTCGGTATTATTTTTCCCGCTAATATTTTCAATATTGTACTTTTTCCTATTCCATTTTGTCCCAATAATCCCATTATTTGATTCTGTTTTGGTATTGGTAATCTATGTAATTGAAACCCATTTTTCCCATATCTATGTACCACTTCCTTTTCCATTTTTTCTGGTAAATTTATTATATTTATTGCTCCAAATGGACATTGTTTTGTACATATATTACATCCCGTACACAATCCTTCTTCTATTTTCGCTATTTTATCCACATTTGTCACTTCTATACACTTCTTTCCCATTCTTACTACTGGACATATCTTCTTACATTCCAATCCACATTTCTTTGGTTTACACTTTTTATCATTTACGACTGCTATTCTAGTCATTTTTATTTGTCTCTTTTTTTCCATCTTTTTTCATTTTCCCATCTTTTTTCTTTCCTCTCCTTTTATTTCTTTTTTGTTCTTTCCCTTATATTCCTATTCCATTATTCCTATTCCATTGTTCCTATTCCCCTTATTCCTATTCCCCTTATTCCTATTCCCCTTATTCCTATTCCCCTTATTCCTATTCCCCTTATTCCTACTCCCATATATTGCTACTCCCATATATTGCTATCCTTCTATCATTATATTTCTACTCTTTGTCCAACTGTATTTATTATTCTTATTTACTTAATATTACTTATTATATTATTTCTAACGATTTGAATCATATTTACATTAATATTCGATAATATCTTTAATAATATATACTAATAATATATAATAATAATATATAATATTCTGATCATATTTACGGAATAATAGATAATATCTTGAATCATATTCATGCAAATAATAGATAATATTATTTTTATATTGGATATTAAAGATTACCATTGATGGAATTAATAATTACTTTTGATTCATTAAATATTTAAAAAATATGAATTATATGGGTAGTTTATATATATATAAAATATTATAAATGTTGTTTAAAAGAAATCAGGATATTAGTCGGCTTGAGAGAAAACTAAAAAGTGAATTGATACAAATTGCACTTGATAATGGGTTTGGTAATGTTAAACATCTAACTAAAAGAGATATAATAGAAAAAATAACAGGCATCAGACCTAATAGAAGAAAAAATATCAAATTTTGGACAGTAAAACATCCTTATGTTGAAAATTTGTTAGTGTTGGAAGGTGATACTTATATTATAAAGGAAGATATAAAAAGGATAGGAGGTCAATGGAATAATTTAATGGGTAAATGGATTATTGAATCTAAATTTATTTATGATATCATAAATCTGCAATTTGAAACTTACAATAGAAAATAATTTTATAATATTCTTATAACAGAATACTATAAATATCTACAATTCACGATTAATTATAAAGTCTACATTTTTCACGAGAATATAAGTTACACTATTAGTTTTTACAAATTTCACTATTAGTTTATACAATATTATCAGAATTTATACAATATAAGTACTTATTTATACAATATAAATACTTATTTATACAATATAAATACTTATTTATACAATATTATCAGAATTTATACAATATAAGTACTTATTTATACAATAAAAGAAACTAATAATATAGTTTACCATTCATTTTTTAGCTTACCATTCATTTATACAATAAAAGAAACTAATAATATAGTTTACCATTCATTTTTTAGTTCTTTATAAAGTTTTTTGTTCTTCTTTTTTAATAAATTCTGATAATATTCTTGATCATTTCCTTGACCTAAATAAACAGCATTATAATAATTAAATCCGAAATCATTGAGACTTTCGCTGAAATCTTTGTCGTAAATGTTGCTCATTAATGCTATATATTCATCTTTTGTTGCTATATCTGAGAATATATCTATAAAAACATCATCTTTCAATAAACTTGATGTATAAGATCCCAAGTGATACTTTCTGGCATCTATTGATTTTAATTTTTCCATTATTTTCTTTTTTACATATTTTTGTATTTTAGGCATCTCGTCTATTTCTTCTTTACTTAAATCATCAGTTACGATTTCGCCATTTCTTAAATCCCAATATTTATTTATTAGACTTTTAATCTCATCATTTGATTTCCTTTTTCTTTGCAATTTCTCAATAGATGATTTTGGTTTAATATTTTCTTCTTGTTTTTTGTCAATAGATGACTTTGGTTTAATATTTTCTTCTTGTCTTTTGTCAATAGATGATTTTGGTTTAATATTTTTTTCCTGTATTTTTTCAATAGGTGATTTTGTGTTAGCATCAATTTTTTGTTTTTTCTCTTCATCTTTTATTTTGTTTAACGCATCCAAATAAAATCTACCGTTTTTACCTTTGTCTACATATACTTCTTTATAATATTCTGAACCTACTTCATCCAAATCTTGTAAAAAATCATCATCATATGGGTTTTCCATTAATGCATAATATTCGTCTTTTGTTGCAACATCCATAAATACATATAAAAAATTTTTATCTTTCATTAAACGGGATGTATATTTTCCTAAATTTGTTTTAGATACATCTATTGATTCCAATTTCTCCAACATCTTCTTTTTCATGTATATTCTTACATTTTTCATTTCTTCCCTATCTTTTGTATTTAAATCCTTGTATGCCATTTTCTTGTCTTGTATATCCCAAAATTTCTCTATTAATTCTTTTCTTTTTTCGTTGGATATTTTTCCTTTAGTAGGTGATATGGATCGTCTCGTTGGCGAGTTCTCTGTTTCTTTTGATGTCTTATATTTTTTCTTCACTGGGGAAAAACTTGGTGAACCCATTGAATTTGGTGATGAATTTGTTGAACTTACTGATCGAGGTGATTCTTTTGGTGATACATAAGATGATGATTTTTTATTACTACTTTTTGAACTTGGGGATGTTTTTGGTGATACATAAGATGATTTTGATGTTTTTTTAGTACTAGATTTCGAACGTGGTGATGTCTTTGTAGTGGATTTTGGACGTGGTGATGTCTTTGTAGTGGATTTTGGACGTGGTGATGATTTTATGGTCGATTTTGAACGCGATATATTGGGCGACACTACCCTAGATTTATTTTTTGGTTTTTTCTTATGAGTACTAAGTCGAGATAACGCTTCTCCTTCATCTGGTGAAATTTTCCATGGAAGTGGTTCATAATTCGGATTGAAATATTTAAGTTTTGGGATAAAAAAACCAGTAACTTTTTGTGTAGACATAATGACTTTTTATATAAAAATACTTTTTCATTTTAACTATTTTTTCGAATTCTATGCATAACATCATTTATACATACTATTGATTCTAATATATCATTATTTATATTTAATTTCTCTAAATAATGCAATTTATTGTGTTATTTTAATTTAATAACAACCATTCATCCTTATTTACTTATATGTTTATTCCTATCTATACTTTAATAAATATTAATTTTTCATTTCGGGAAATGGTTTATTGTTCCCTCTAATCTTTAAACCCTTGTTAATGAAGACTTATTATCTTGTTTGATACTATCTATTTAATATTTTGCTTTTTCTTCTGTATTATTACCATAGATATAAATAAAGATAATTATATATTTAAAGTTATTTTTATCTATAGCTCATACAACTTACTAATATTGGTATAAAACTATTCCTCTTTATTGAATATAAAGATTGTAACAATTATTTTATGTGATTTATTTACATAATTATACTATTATATCTTATATTACTTCTCAAATAAAAAAATATATCCCACTTATATATTCTGTTTATCGTTAGTTAATTGATACCTTGAAAATTCTAATTCTATTTTCATAAAGCTTTGTATTTCCAAAATATAATGACTATTATCTTCTTTTAGTTATATCATGATCTATATAATGTTTATATCCTAACTGTATAATATTTATAGATCAGTCTTTAATTGGATTGTTATTTATTATATTTAAGAACATAATTATCCATGTTATATGTTTATTATATTAATTACATAAAGTAAATGTAAAATAAAATTCAAAACTGTCCAAGTTTTAATCTTAATATTTGCCATTATACCAAAAAGATAAAACACATCAATAATTTATCTATATAGATAAATCAAGATCTTATTTTTTCCTTATATTCTTTTCTATAATGAATAAAAATATAATTGCATCGTCTCAAATAAGATTTTCACCAACTTATCTTCTTAACTTCTTCTCCAAACTTACTAAGCTCTTAAATAAAATTTTGTGTATACGACATTTTAAAATTTTATTATAAGTTTAAGGAAGTCGTTAAATTAAAGTCAATGTAATATGAGTAATCGTATATTACTGGTATTACTTAGATATAAAAAGGATTAAAATTATTGAGATGATAAATTAGAATAATTGAGACAATAGAATTAGAATAATTGGGACGATAGCATTAAAATTATTGAGATGATAAATTAGAATAATTGATAAGGTGGAATTAAGATAATTCAGATGATTGGATTGAAATAATTCATATGGATAATTAATATTATTTACTATATATTCCTATATAAATAAGAATATTATTTACTATATATTCCTATATAAATAAGAATATATAGTGAATAATTTGAGGTGTAATAAAACCAAAAGAGAATCTTTATTTAAAAAGATTAATGCCAAATAACGTTGAACGTTGTTTATATTAACGAGAGATTATAAAATAAATAAAATTGAAATTTAAAAAATATAAAGAGTTGTAAACTAGTGTTTGTCAACATATTGAGATAAATTACATGTAATTACTTTATTCGAGATTTGTGTTTAAATTATAAAATTTGCCAATTATAAAATCCTAAAAATTATCGTACATTATATCTTTTAGCTGAACAATATTTATACCCTAAATATATTTCAACTGGAAAAATCAAAACCGAGTACTTGATAGATATTTTCTTATAAAATATCTAAATTATTTATAGTTAATTGTTTTATATTGTATTTTTGCAAAATATTGGGCAATTTATTAATAGATAAAATAATTCTATCTATTATATAACAATAATTTAAAAGAAAGCCAATATAAATTGAAAATTTCTGGATAAATTAAAAGAAATTGCAAATATAAATAGTGATAATCGGATATTGATATATAAATGACTGGTAATAATTACTATCAAAATGATCAATTTTTGTGGATACTGAATTATTCAGTATATAAATAGATAATCTTGATGAAATTTATCGAGAATTAATTGATAAATATTATTAAATTTTCAATTAAGTATAGTATTGTTTCTTGAAAATATAAGTATTATTTTCCATATAATACTACTATTTTATTGTTGTTGTAATAAAAATTTATTAGTATACCATATAAAGTAAAGTATATGGTTTTATAAATACTGGTTATTATATTTTTAGTTAAATATAATTTGTTTAAGTTAAATATAATTTATTTTGGACAATAACTATGTACCTAAATATTTAAATATAAATAATAATTTAGTATATTGATATATGTTAGCTGTAATGGAATAATTTACTCGGATTATAAATTAACATAAGTATAATTTTAAAATTGATATTATTGGATAATAGAATTGATTAGTTATAATTATATAATTAACATTTAATTAAAATGTGGAATAGTGTATTTAAGTTTGATGTATTATAGGATAATTAAGGATAGAGGAAAAGAAAGTAGTAGATATACAAAATATATTGTTAAGATGAACAAGATGAATTAACTTTAGAAACAGAAGAATTATAGATAGAATTAATAGAGTTAATACAATCTTGAGGAGATAAAGAAGGATTGAGAGGACAAGGAGAACTATTATATAAATTAGTATAGGCATCAACAAGAGACTCTTGATATTGAGAATTCAAAAGTTTAAAAGAAGAAGATTTAAGTTCAGAACAAGTAGATTGACGACCGGAAGATATATTACGAGATAATAAATAAGGATCGAGACCCCAATTATAAAAAATGGAAGAAGGAGAAATGGAATAAAGTTTGAGGAAGCCGAGATATTTGAGAGATTCGTAAGGTGATGAGAAAGAGAAGGAAAGATTAGAGATAGTAAAAGAAACAAGATCAGAAGAGGAAAAAGTATTGGCATTAAAATAAGTAAAATAACCAGTTTGAGGTTGACCTTTAGAATTAGAGATAAGAAAACGGGGATGAACCATTTCTGAAAGAAAGAGAGAATAAATATAGCGAGAAGGAGCAGTATTATTAGAAGTTGCAAAAGATAAAAGATTAGTAAAAAATGTATTGATATCAACAACAAATAAATTTTGGAAACAAGTAAAAAAATTATAGAAGAATGTATAAATTAGAGTATTAGTTTTATAGGAAGAGATGATACCATTTTGAATATTAAACAATAAGTAAGGATAACGATATAAAATAGTCAAGAAAATACTTGAAATATAAGTGTAAATATCAAGACAAGAGTCAAATTTTTGGACAGCATAGCCTGTTATATTAGTATTATTTTCTCTTTTAGGATAATTAACACGATTTTTAAGATAACAAGTACCGTAATCAATAATTACAGCTAGATAATCAACTGGAAAAGAAATAGAGTCAGTATTATTTAAGAAATAATTAAATACAACAGGAAGGGATAAAGAAGTAGTAGTATAACTTGCACCAGAATCTAGTTCAAATTTTTTGAAATCATAAAGAAGGACGTTTTCATCATGAAAATCTCCATGAACAAAATTATATTTTTCTTGTGCTATATGTAAACTTGATAATACTTGACCTAATATTGAGAATAATGTAGCTTCGTTAAGAGAAGGTAATTGGTTTATAGAAATACCACCTTCTACATTTTCCATAAGAACATATCCAACAGGTTTTTTATTATTTGAAGAGGCACGACACAACTTGTCAAATATTGGATTATTAGAACTATCAAAATCTAAAGGACAAGAAAAAGCACCATATATAATGGAAAAATGTGGAATCCATTTTCTCAATTTATTTATTACAGAACCATTAGATATTTCTTTTAATGCTTCTACATGATCAACTGTCATTTTTACGACTATATTACTATTTCTTATATTTTTTATAGAAGATAAAGTTATAGTACCATATACAGATGGTTTTCCTATACGATTAAAATTATAATTTAACCAATCATTAATATCAGAATTCTCAACTAAAAGATTATCATTCTTATTAATATTTTCTGTCAATATTAAAAGATCACCAAATTCTTCTATTAAATATTTAGCTATAAAGTTTCCCTTTAAAAAGCTATATTTCAAATCTGTATTTAACAACTTTAAATTATTCTCTTCTTCTTTAATAAATAATTCTATTAATGTTCTATCTTTTATTAAATTTGGATAATTATATGACATGTTGCTTAATATTAATCTATATATATCATAACTTGCTTGATTATTTCTCGTTTTATCATAATTTTGTATATTTTTTCTATCTTTTTGAACCTGAGTATAGCTATAAATTATCAATTTATAATAACTATCGTAACTAAATTTATTTTTATTCCCAATTTTTAAATATATATAACTTAACATATTGTTATTTCTTCTTTCTATTATATATTTAAAATCTTCGTATAAATTCCTCATTTTACTATCATTATATCCCCATCTTGATATCTCATCTAATTGTGTATTTTTATTATATGTCTCAAAGCTATTTCTTTCCTTTGTTTCTAATATTCTTAAAAATGTATTATTATCATATCTCATATTGTATATTTCATTTTTTTCTATATTTCTATCTATTATATCCACATTTGATGCATCTATATTACTCATATCTAATGTTCCTATTTGTGGATATATATCTAATAATACATTCTTATTATTTATTATTATATTTCTTTTAATTAATTTATTTTCTGTTGTATAAAATATTACATAATATCTCTTTTTATGATAAAATAAGTTACTACATACTATATTTGGATATAATCCAAATAATTCTTCATCTTTCGACACTATTGTAAAAAAATTATTTACATAATCATACATATTGTTTATATTTTTATCAGTTATTATATACCCTTTTATTGATTTTGCTGTAAATGTTCCACTCCCGTTCGGTGGATTATTCTTAATACTTTTTATTAATGGCAATTCCTGTGTCGTTAAATTTATATGAAAATGATTCTTATCTGTTCCAAATGTTCCATTATGTATTCCTATTATATCTTCATATATATTACTTACTTTCTTCAAAAACTCCATTACACTTATAAATATTCCTTTATCATAATATATTGTATATGTTGCATAATGTCTTACACTTGCCATCAATATACAATTATCCAAATAACTCTGATCTTTTCCTGTTAATATATATTTATATCCATTCCCATCATATATAAAATTATCTACTCCCGTTTTGTCAATCTCTTCCTCATAAAATCCTGTTCTTTCCGATATTTTTCCTTTTTCTTCTTCTTCTATTGCGCATAATTTACAATTATATACTTTCCCTTCTCTTAATATCTCTTTATTATCTCCCTCATTTTCTACTATATTGTATTCTTTATATATTATTTCTTCTTTCATTGGTATTATCATCGGTTTTATTCCACTTCTTTTCATCGTCGCTTTTGATATATAGTATCCATCTCTCTTATTTCTATTTATTTCTTTTACTTTCTCTACCAATCTCACCATCTTGTCCTTATATTGCCATTTATTATCTATTTCAAAATTTTTATCTATTTCCATTCCTTTTTTATTTCGTTAATTATTTTCTTTTTCTTTTTTTGTCCCTTTTCCCCTTTTCTTCAAATACTATCTTAATTCTTTTTCTTCTTTTCTCTTCTCTTTTCTTTCTCATCCTTCTTTCATCAATGTTTTTCTCCTTAAGTATCTTTCTACCATCTATTTCCCTATTTATCCATTCTTTCCTCACTATTCTTCATTGATCCATTATTAAATTATTCTTTTACTCATATATTTTTTTACTCATACTCTTTTACTCATATATTTTTTACTCATACTCTTTTACTCATTTTTTTACTCATAATCTTTTACTCTTTTTTTACTCATACTCTTTTACTAATATATTCCTTTACTCATATATTTTTTACTCATACTCTTTTACTCATATATTTTTTTACTCATACTCTTTTACTCATATATTTTTTACTCATACACTTTTACTCTTTTTTTACTCATACTCTTTTACTAATATATTCCTTTACTCATATATTCTTTTACTCACACATTCTTTTACTCACACATTCTTTTAATCATTCATTACTATTCTATTCATCTATAATATTTTATATCTATTGATTCTTATCGATAAATTCTTTGATTATTCACTCCCACTAATATAGTTTTATGGATATTTAACTTATATTTTAAATATATAATATATTTACCTAGGTAAGTGTATTATATTAGAATAAAATAATATAAAGATTACTCGATATTTTTTGTTATACTAGTATATTATTTTTATCTTAATATTTATATTGTATGGGTATTAAGTTATTATAACATTAACTACATATAAATATTTAACATTTATATGTTGAATTATAAATATTGCACTCAACCCATATCTCAGACATAAATACTTTACATTCTGTGAGCATACTTGTCTTTTAATAAGTGGGTGTATTTTAGTAAAACAAATGCAAAGATATATTTATCTAGTATCATACTTACTTTTGTTAAAATAAATCAATAAAATTACAAACTAGATATTAATATTTATACAAACATCAATATATTCCATATTATTTGAAAAATATATAGATCTTTTATTATTAACAGAATGAAAATACTTACCAATACATATCAGAAATATATTGACTATTTATATTATGAAGTAGATAATTTACTTTGAACCCAAAAACTATTTTTACATTACTTATTATCTATAAACATAAAATGGCATTAGAAATGTTTATTAGCACTAAAATTTGACATGAACCGTTTTTAAAATAACTATCAATGATATTTATTGTCTTCGTTGGAATAAATCTGTTATATATTATAAATTTATATTAATTAGCATTAAAATGTAAGTATTGCAAACAATATTTTAGTAGCAAATTTTTGTTTTGTATACACAAACCCAAAATGGCGTTAGTCGTTTTTATAAATACCGAAAATTTATATGCGTTTACCATCAGATTTGTGAGATATAAAATTTATTATTTTTATTAACCGCTTTATGTTTTTGGTAATTTTTAGATTAATAAAAATTCTACTCCTTATCCATAATAACTGTAGTAGAAAAAATAGTACTACAAATCTAATTTTTGGATATCATATTTAATATATATTAAATGACTTTAATAGTACTATTTACGATTATATTATGATTATGGTTATTATAATTTAACTGTAATATCTATCAAAGATATTAAAATATTGATAAAATGCCATATTATATTCTTAAAAATATATGCCATTTAATATATGTTTTTAAGAATATTTGAATATTTAAAGTGCATTACAATATAAATAATATATATCATAAATAATTCTCGCCAAAAATAATCATTTATTGACTTTAAATTTGATACAAAATTATTAAATTGAATTTTTTTTTGTTTATAAAATGAACCCCCAATCCCAAGATCAATTTTTTGTACAAAATCAAAACCGTTTTACTCAGTTACGTAATCTAGAAAGTGAACAATTAAATTTAGCTATAAGACTAGCCGATATTTCTAGAGAACAACAATCTATACAACAATATCTTGATCAACAACGTTCTCAAATACAACAAACACAACAAACACAAATCCAACAAAATCAAAATCAAAACCAAAATCAAACTCAACAATTATGTTTCCAACCAAACAATAATCAAGTTGTATGTTTATCAGTTCAACCTTTGAACGCTAATAATGGTCAAAATCCTCTTTCCACACAAGGTGCTGGTGGTGCTGCATTAGGTGGTGTTTTAGGTAACCTCGGAGGTAGTATTGCAGGTGGATTAGCTGGTAATCAATCAGCAGGTGGTCAAATAGGACAATCAATCGGTACAGCTCTAGGTGCTTTATTACCATTTTAAATATTTTATCATGCAAATATTCATATAATATTTAAAATTTAATCAACATACAGTTTCATTTTTATATTATTTTCCTCAATCCACAAATAATACAAGATACTTAACCTACTCTTATTTTTTGTGTAAATTATTTCTAAAATAGGAACTTATATGATTTTTGTTTAATTATATACATAATGTATATAACTATAGTTAACAATTTTTATCAACAAAGTAATATCCCATCTGTTGAGATATATAAGATGATATTGTTCTATTTAACCGTAACAATTAAGATATTATTTATAGTATTATGAAATAATATTTATAGTCATTTCATGAACTATGGGATATTATTTCATATATTATATTTTACCTTGAGATATAATATTTAACCGTAACAATTAAGATATTATTTATAGTATTATTTAATAATATTATAAATAATATTTATAGTCATTTTCATGAACTATGGGATATTATTTCATATATTATATTTTACCTGGAGATATAATATTTAATACAAGAATATTGTTATGTGCCATAATTATTAACTTAATATTTTATGGCAATATAATTTGTTGAGCAAAGATTTTTTCGTTTACTAGAAACAAAAAATAACTTAAATAGTTATTCTAAATATGTACAACGCTATTTTACGTTTATGAGTTATTTGTATAAAAATAAAGTTATCTAACTCAACAATCAGATATTTATATAAAAATAAAGTTATCTAACTCAACAATCAAGATATTTATATAAAAATAGAGTTATCTAACTCAACAATCAAGATATTTATATAAAAATAAAGTTATCCAGCTCAGCAATCAAGATATTTATATAAACATATTTGTGACTTAATAAAGATATTATTTTATATAAACATAATTAAGATGTTAATTACAAAATATTATAAAACTTTTGGAAATATAAAATTTTAATATTATATTTACTGAATTATTAAAATATAATTCAATTAGTTACTGAATTATTAAAATATAATTCAATTAGTTACTGAATTATTAAAATATAATTCAATTAGTTATTGAATTATATTTTGTAAAATAATATATTATTTTATTATCGCATAAATATTTTTATCGCAAATTAATATCTCAATCCAACAGTTATAAAATTATTTTATCTAAAAAATATCTCTGCAGTCAAGTAAAAATATATCAATAATATTTAATTGTTGTTTATAATAATGTTTAATGTAAAATATTATCTCATTAGGTTAGTAATAAAATTAAGCTTCTATTAAATAATATCTTAGTTGCTAGGTTACAGAATTATAATTTAATCTAGGTCATGGATTAATCTATGTACTGTATAATTATATTTAATATGGAATAATATAGAAATAAACGAGTTGTAGAATATGTTTTGTATAAAATAATATCTACACTGATAAGTTTCATTACAATATAAATATCGATAAGTTACAAAACAACATATATGTTGTTTTATAGAATCATTAAAGAATAACATATATGTTGTTTTATAGAATCATTAAAGAATCCTTTTTACATCTAAGTAATACCAGTAATATACGATTACTCATATTACATTGACTTTAATTTATCGACTTCCTTAAACTTATAATAAAATTTTATAATGTCGTATACACAAAATTTTATTTAAGAGCTTAGTAAGTTTTTAGAAGAAGTTAAGAAGATACGTTGGTGAAAATCTTATTTGAGACGATACAATTATATTTTTATTCAGTATTATAGGAAAGAATATAAGGAAATAACATCATAATTATTATATTAATTAATACACTAATAGTTTTACAAATAAGATCCTGGTCTTTCTATAGAATAATATTTATATCAATAACAAATATATTTTCTTGCATAAAATAATATTCCATGATTTATAGGGTATTATATATCTGAATAGTACTTACATCTATATAATATAACAATCATTCTGTAAAATAATATCTTAATCGTTCCGTAAAATAATATCTCTAGGCTTCCGTAAAATAATATCTCTAGGCTTCCGTAAAATAATATCTCTAGGCTTCCGTAAAATAATATCTCTAGGCTTCCGTTAAATAATATCTCTACGCTTCCGTAAAATAATATCTCTAGGCTTCCGTTAAATAATATCTCTACGCTTCTGTTAAATAATATCTCTACGCTTCCGTTAAATAATATCTTAATTGTTCAGTAAAATAATATCTTAATCCTTCAGTAAAACTATATCTTAATCCTTCAGTAAAACTATATCTTAATCCTTCAGTAAAACTATATCTTAATCTTTCCGTTAATAATATCTTAATCCTTCAGTAAAATAATATCTTAATCTTTCCGTTAATAATATCTTAATCTTTCCGTTAATAATATCTTAATCCTTCAGTAAAACTATGTCTTAATCTTCCACTAAAATTATAAATAGGTAAAATAATATCATGATCGTTGTAGCATCATTATTTAGCAAAATACTATAACTAATAAACTAATAAACTAATAAACTAATAGATGCGTTGTATATTATTTTGCAAAATAATATATAAATCGACAAGTAATATATAAATAGGATAATGTTAGATTTGTATCCTTGTATATATTATCATAATACATTACACAATTATATTCTTCTTGAAAAAATATCTTAATGATTCCGTAAAATAATATCTCTAACGTTCCGTAAAATAATATCTCTAACGTTCCGTAAAATAATATCTCTAACGTTCCGTAAAATAATATCTCTATGGTTTTCGTAAAATAATATCTCTATTCCGTAAAATAATATCTCTATTCCGTAAAATAATATCTCTATTCCGTAAAATAATATCTCTATTCCGTAAAATAATATCTCGATGGTTTCGTAAAATAATATCTCGATGGTTTTGTAAAATAATATCTTAATCGTTCTATAAAATAATATCTTAACGCTTCCATTAAACGATATAGCGTTCCATAAAATAATATTTTAACGCTTCCATTAAACGATATAGCGTTCCATAAAATAATATCTGGCAATTCTGTAAAATAATATCTAAATCGTCAGTCAAAAAATTGTATTCTTCTGTAAAATAATATCTAAATCGTCAGTCAAAAAATTGTATTCTTCTGTAAATAATATATGAATCGCCAGTCAAAAAATTGTATTCTTCTGTAAAATAATATTGCTGTTAGTCACAAAATTGTATTTTTGTATAAAATAATATCTCAATGGTCAAGTCAAAAAATTGTATTCTTATGTAATCCTTTTACATATATGTAATACCAGTAATATACGATTACTGGTATTACACCGACTTTAATTTATCGACTTCCTTAAACTTATAATAAAATTTTATAATGTCGTATGCACAAAATTTTATTTAAGAGCTTAGGAAGTTTTGAGAAGAAATTAAGAAGATAAGTTGGTGAAAATCTTATTTGAGACTATGTAGTTAAAATTTAATTCAGTATTATAGGAAAGAATATAAGGAAAAAATAATATCTTGATCCCGTTAGTCACAAAACCGTATTCTTGTATAAAATTGTATCTTAATCGTTATGTTACAGAATTACACCCATCTTAAAATAATATGTTAATCGTTATGTTACAGAATAAAATTATTCTATAGAATAATATGTTAATCGTTATGTTACAGAATTATATTCTTCTATAGAATAATATTCTTATATAAAATAATATGTTAATCGTTATGTTACAGAATGAAATAATTCTATAGAATAATAGAATAATATGTTAATCGTTATGTTACAGAATGAAATAATTCTATAGAATATTATTCTTATATAAAATAATATGTTAATCGTTACGTTACAGAATTATATTCTTCTGTAGAATAATATCTCAATTTAATAAGTTACAGAATTATATTCTTCAGTGAAATATTATGTTAATTGTTAAGTTATAGAATTATATTCTTCTCTAAAATATTATCTTAATCCTCTAGTTACAGAATTACATTTTCTCTATAAAATATTATCTTAATCGCTTAGCTATAAAATTACATTCTTCTGTAATATAATGCCTAATCTTCAAGTTAAATAATTATATTACAGAATTATATTAATATGTAACTGGACATTTTAATAGTTAATTCACGGATTCATATTTTTATGTAAAATAGTATATCAATCATTCAGTCATATAACTATATTCTTTTATAAAAGAATATAGGATGATAAGTTATACAATCATATTCTTCTGTAAAATAATATTGATAGACATGTTATACAATTATGTTATTCTATAAAATAATATATCAATCGATAAGTTGTATAATCATATTCTTCTGTGAAATAATATTGATCTACAAGTTATACAATTATATTATTTAATACAAGAATATATTAACTCAACAAGTTAGATGTTTGTATTCACTTGTAAATAATATTTTAATTGATGTATTTCATAATTATTCATTTGTAAATAATATTTCAATTGATGGCTTTTGCAATTGTATCTCAATTTAATAAGTTATAGAATTATAATCTTATGTAAGATAATATATTGATCGTTAAGTTACATAATCGTATTCTTCTATAAATATTAACTTTATTGTTCCATTATGTAATTATAATCCTCTATAATAATGTCTTAATAGATATGTTAATCGTTAAATTATATAAGAATATAATTTGTAAAATATAATAATCCTTAAGTTACAAAATTATATTCTTCTGTAAATTATATTCTTCTGTAAATTATATTCTTCTGTAAATAATATTCTAATCTTAACGTTACAGAATTATATTCTTCTGTAAATTATATTCTTCTGTAAATAATATTCTAATCTTAACGTTACAGAATTATATTCTTCTGTAAATAATATTCTAATCTTAACGTTACAGAATTATGTTCTTCTATAAATAATATCCTAATCGCTGGGTTACAGAATTATATTATTATGTAAAATATCTTAATAATTAAGACAAAACAATATTCTTGTATAATCCTATATCTTAATTGCCAAGTTATAGAATTATATTCTTGTATAAAAGAATATCTCAATTATAACCTTAATCATAACCTTGAAGAATAATATTGTGGGTTAAACAATATATTAATCTTTAATTCACTGTTTTATATTCTTGTATGGAATAATATTCTAATAGTGAGTCACAAAGTTATTATTATGTGGAATATTATATTAATGTATAAGTCATTAATATAAGATAAATATGATGGTTATTATAATAACTATTTGTGCTAAATTTAATGCGTATAAAAAATTAAAGTTATTATGCGTTTATAAATGTATAAAATAATTATTATCCTACAGTAATTATCCCACAAAATAATATAAGCGTTAGAGTTATATAACCATATAATTATGCGAAAAATAAAATATTAATAGATTATGTTAAATAATAAAATATGCAAGTTGTGGGATAATTTAATTGTGTGAATAAATATTGGAGCACTAAATAAAATAAAGTTAATATTATTTACAATAAAATATTGTGTGGATATTATAGATCAAAAAATAAAATATTATGTGGGAGATATGAAAATAAGAAAATGATAACAAAAATGAGATAAAGGTATAAATTAAAATTATGAATATTGATAAATAAACAATAATATTCAAAACAATAAATGTTGATAAATTTGAATGATGAGTTTGTTATGATGATATATATCACAATAATTATATATTTTATGTATAGTATACATAAATATTTAGGGAAAAAAGATGGAAAGATGATAAAAGGCGGAGAATGTGATGATAATACGGATAAAAATGAAGATGGAGAATATGAAGAGAGAAATAATGTAAATAAATTAAAGATAGATATGATAGGAGGACCAATGTTTGCAGGAAAAAGTAGTAAACTAACATATAGATGTGACAATGAAAAATATGCAAAAAAGAATGTTTTAATAGTAAAGCCAATGATTGATGATAGATATAGTAAAGATTGTATAGAAACACATACAGGTGTAAAAAGAAAAGCAGTTATTGTAAATAAACTGGAAGATTTAGAAAAAATGGAGGAATATAAGAAAGCACGGGTTGTTGGAGTAGATGAAGCACAGTTCCATTTTTTAATAAATGATGAAATAAGGGAACAGATGATAAATGAAATATATAAATTATTACCTAAAGATTCTCATAGTACTATTAATACCAATCATATCTCTACTATTATTGATTATATGATAAAATGGCAACATCCATCTATTACATGGATACTAAAACAAAATAAACATTTCATAATGGCAGGTCTTGATGCTGGTTATGGATGTCGTAAATTTGGACACTATTTGGATCTTATTCCCCATTCACATAGTTTTGTAAAAATGTTATCTCGTTGTTTTTACTCAGGTAAAAAAGCACCTTTTACAAAATTAATTGATAGTGAAAGCTCTTCTCAGATTAATATTGGTGGTTCAGACAAATATATAGCAGTTTCTCGAAATTATATTTAATTCTCATAATATCTAATTAATATTTATCTTGCTATCTTTTACTTATTATATATTAATATATATTATATCGATTATTTGTTTGTGCAAAAATATTTCAACTTATGAATACATACCAATACATATATTAATATATCTTATATTATTTATTCTTGCCCAAAAAACATCTCAATTTATGTGTACATCTCGATATATGTGTACACATCAATACACATATATAAATATATATTAATATATATTAATAAAGTATCAGATTTTGAAAACATAAATATATTTTCTATTGTGAGCAAGTTATGAAATATTTTTATTAAGATTTAATACAAGATAATTTGGATGATAATTTGTATACTAATTATGTCAATAATATAGATAAAAATATGGTTGATAACTGATATGAAACTAAAAATATTAACCACTTTTAAAATATAACAATAATTTAATGTTAGGCCATATCCGTTATATATTTATTGTTTTAATTAGAAAAGACAATTGTAGACTTGTTATTGAGGAGAAAATGTGATTATTCAACAGTATTTTGTAAATTTTTATTTGATAATTTGGATGAGTATTCTAATATAATTCTATCAACACAATCAAATAGTTCACAGCGCAATCGAATCCTTTAAATAGGGAGTGTAATAAAATATTCTATAATGAAATTAATATAGATCAAAAATGTGTGATAATGAAATTAATATAGAACGAGATAAATGAAATATTTATAATTAATGTATGTTATATAAATGTCAATATATAATGGAAGATTTATTATTGATGAAATATCTGAAATTTCTGAAAGTATTAAAAGAGAAAACCAGCTTAAAAAGATAAAATTAAGAAAAACAGATAGAAAAATGACAAAGGAAGATATATTAAAAGATATAGATGTTATAGATGAAAAAATAATTAGCGAATATTATGATAGAATAACAGAAAAAGGTTTCGATATACATAGTATAGATTATAATGTTAGAATTAGTATGGATGATTATTATCAATTCGTTATGAATGTAACATATAAAAATAAATGGAATATGTTATTGACATATTGGTATGATATAGTAGAAAACGAAACATTACATTATTTAAATCCAGGCTATATTACTAACGAAAAAAACGAAAAAATCGAAAAAATACATAATATCTCTAATATCTTAGAAAAAAATAATAAAACAATTAAATTGTATGAATTATTAGATAATGGAAAAGATTGGTTTATTGATAATTATTACGCTGAACCAATGCAACAAATATTAAAATTGAAAGAGAAAGGATTTATTATAGACGATGTAGTAATCGATAAATTAGATGCAAATTATCATATAAAAATAACATTACCCGAATCTCTTTTTAGTCAAGGTTTATTATGGAATCCCATTGAAAAATATGGTTATAATAGAAGCATAAATGAAGATAAAAAACTAGGGTTGTCGACCCATTCTTATTATTTCAATATAATAGAATCAGATAATGCAGATATTATATATTGTATTTCTACTAATAAATATTTATCATATCATGATTACACCACTACAGCACATAAAGCTGATAATAATAGGAGCGACTATATTATAGATCTAGAATTACCTATCAAAAAAGAAAATATAGAGGAATCTTTATTGAATATTGATAAATTGGTTTTTCATAATAATTTTACCAACGAAGATTTACAAACAGAACTGTCAAATATTGGATACTTTAGACACAATAAATTGCTTGAAGATCAACAAATTAATTGTTCTCTTGAATTTAGGTTTCATAAAGAACACAACACTTATGATCCCAACCATTTTTGCGTATATGGTTACGTTAATGATGATATTAACTATATTATATCTGAATATATTAATGAAAATGAATATGATTATGATTATGAAAATATAGATGATATCGATATCAATAATGAATTCATTATAAATCTTTTCAAAAAAAGATATAGAAAACCTTTCGATCCCTGCATTCTGTATAGATCTGATCAAAAAGGATACGAAACTACAACTAATTTCACACATCAATGTTTCTTCTTACTCACAAAAAATAAATCTGATTCTCAGATTTCTTGTTCTCTTTATCAACAAGTCTGGAAAGATGTAGATCAAAATTATCATCCATCACATAGTTATTCTTTTATTTCCTCTCAAGTTTTTCATGTATCCAAACAACATTTCTCCAATTTATACCAACCTATTATTTCGCATATTCATGATACAGTTTCCAAATTTAATAATCTTTATAGAAAAAATTTTTTAATATAATATTCATTTTATTTAATAGATTTCCCATCCATTCAATATTATTTCAGTAAATTATACAAACTTACAATCAAATCTTTTTAATTTGGTTTTTATATTTATTTTTATAACTTTTTAATACCATTCTCCAATAAACACCCATTTATTAAAATTTTATATAAGAAATTTACACACGTTTAACAATGTATAATTATTAGTAATCACCAAACTACACTTTGAATTGACAAACAAGTTTTCAATTCAAATTAAAGAAATTCAAATAACAAATATAAAAGCAACTGTAAAATGATAAATATTTAATTAAAATATTTATCTAACTCAATTTGATCCATTGAGAAATAATTCCATGATTGTATCTATTAAATCATAACATATTACATCAATATAATCCATAAATTACAAAATATGTTTAATTTTTTATCGATCAATAATCCATAGTTAATTTTTATTTTTATACATAAATTTATCGTCTGTAGGACCAGCCAATAGTTATTTTTATAACTATCTAATTATTCAGTGTAGTGAGAAACATTAGTTTACAACTCTTATAAAATTTTTAATTCTGTTTTATGTATTTCATTCAAAAATCGTACAAAATAGGCGCGTAAAATATTTATCTATTTAATTTTATATTAAATATAAGTGTGATTTAACTTGGTTATTGTACATGATATTTTGATTAAATATATACTAAACATTAAGCGATCTAATAGATTAATATTTGAGGATGTAGTAAAGAACATATTATGAAAATATAATTTTAAGTATAGAATTATATAAATGAATACAAAGATATTAGAAATAGAAGGATTAAAATATAATATACAAGAAAATCAAATTAAAAAATCACAATATCTTGATAATTTAACAAACGGAAATTTTATGGAAAGTGGATTTGTTGTTATAAAACTTGATGATATTGATGTTAAAACATGGGAATTTTTGTTAAGTTATATGTCTGAAACATTTGATTTAACTGATAAAATTAACTCGGAATATTTATCTAAATTACCAACAGAAGAATTAGTGACAATATACGAGTTTTCTAATAAATTCTTGTTGAATGATTTATCTGATTTTCTTTATAACAAAAAAATAAAACACCGTCTTACTACATTGTTTAATAAAAAATCTTATAATAGATTAGAACTAATATTATGTAATAATATTTTACCTATTAATTATTCTTTGTTCTATCGGTGTTCTGAATCCAATATCGAATACAATATAGATGATAAAAATTTCATACATCCTCTATTAGATGAGTTATCCAATTATCCCCTCTTATTATATACATATCTTTCAGGATTATTCATCTACATACAAGACATTCACATTAAATCTCGTGATTCTATCCATAGTTTATCTTATATTTATGAATCTCCCTATCTCTATAATACTCTTGTTAAACTTGCCGAAAATTTCGGTATAGATAAAGAATATATTGAATCAAATATCGTAGATGATTTTGAATATCTTTCTCATTTCAGAAAAATAACCGGGGATGGTTATGAACAAAATCACAATACAGATAAAATTTTATATGATAATATTGTTGATACTGTGGATCAAGATACAGATACAGATATAGACTCTAATTCTGATTGTGATTATAGTTCAGACGATAATTATACCAAAGAAGAAGGTATTTATATAATATATGAAAATATTCTTGGAAAAATAACACATCCAATAGAAGAGGGATTAATTAAAAATCTTATTCTTAAATATAAAGACATATTGAAATATCAATTAGATATTAATTATAGAGTTGTAGATGATGATGATTTGTATAGTTTAGTGACAAGTACTATATTAAATAATTATTAACAATTATAAATTACTATATAATCAATAAATCAATTATATTGATTATATAATGAGTAATACAAGAATCAAAAATATTAGTGTATCTAAATAATAAAATATTAAAGTAAATGAAATATTAATATTTTATTAGTGAAATATAAATGGTAATATATAATGGAAAATCACATATTGAAGAAATAGAAGAATCATCAAAAAATATTAAAAGAGAAAACGAGCTTAAAAAAATAAAATTAAGAAAAATAGAGGGAAAAATGACAAAGGAAGATATATTAAAAAATGTAGTTGGAATATATGAGGAAGAAATTAGTGAATATTATGATAGAATAACAGAAAAAGGATTTGAGATACATAGTATAGATTATAATGTTAGAATTCGTATGGATGATTATTATCAATTCGTTATGAATGTAACATATAAAAATAAATGGAATATGTTATTAAAGTACAGTTATGATACAGAAGAAAACGAAACATGCTATTTTTTAAATCCAGACTATATTACCGACGATAAGAAACAAAAAATAAACTATGGATGCAATATATTGGAAAAAAGCAATAAAGTAATAAAATTTTATGAATTATTGGATAATGGAAAAGATTGGTTTGTTGATAAATACTATAATGAACCAATAAGAGAATTGTTAAAATTGAAAGAGAAAGGATTTATTGTAGATGATGTAATAATTGATAATTTAGATACAAATTATCATATAAAAATAACATTACCCGAATTTCTCTTTAGCCAAGGGTTATTATGGAATCCTATAAAAAAATATAGTTACAATAGAACTGTTGATGAAGATAAAAAACTCATTTTACAAACTCATTCTTATTATCTTAATATAATAGAATCATATCAAGGAGACAATATATATTGTATTTCAACTAATTCAAAATTATCATATGACGATCACAAAATCGATAATAATATTTCTGACCATATTATAAAACTTGAATTACCCATCAAAAAAGAACAAATAGAAGAAAATTTAATAAGGATCGATCAATTAGTTTTTCATAATAATTTTACTAATAAAGATTTGCAATTAGAACTATCTCATATGGGATATTTTAGACAACATGAATTACTTGAAGACCAACAAATTAATTGTTCTCTCGAATTTAGCTTTAATCGGAGATATACTACTCACGATCCTGATCATTTTTGTGTATATGGCTACCTTAATACTGATATTAATTGAATTATTTCACAATATCTCGACTCATCAAATAATGAAAATATAGATGACATTAATATCAATCATGAATCTATTATAAATCTTTTCAAACAAAGATATAAAGCACCAATAGATCCCTTATTTCTTCATAAATCCGATGAAAAAGGATACGAAACCATAACTAATTTCACACATCAATGTTTCTTCTTACTCACAAAAAATAAATCTGATCCTACTATATCTTGTTCTCTTTATCAACAAGTCTGGAAAGATGTAGATCAAAATTATTATCCATCACATAGTTATTCTTTTATTTCCTCTCAAGTTTTTCATGTATCTAAACATACTATCCATAATTTCTATCAACCTATTATTTCTCATATCCGTAATACAGTTTCTGCATTTAATATTCTTTATAAATAATTCTATCCTAATCTATCGTTTTCTTTTTCCTAATAAACTTTCATTAACTATATTCATCCCGTTTACTAAATCCCAATTGTTAATATTACTTCATAACTTGGCTTTATATTCCCCAATACTTGTTTGTTCATTAATATTCAAAACTACACTTACACATCTTTATGAACAAATTGTCATTTGTTATAAATAATGAGGTTCACTCATTTTGTAAAATATTTTGTGATATTATATCTCCACCTATCGGTCAAATATAAGATTATTCTTGTGATATAATATTATTCTTGTGATATTATGTCTCCACCTATCAGTTAAATATAATATCTCCACCTATCGGTTAAATATAATATTATTCTTGTGATATAATATTATATTATTCTTGTGATATAGTATTATATTATTGTTTTAAATATTATTGTTTATCAATATATTGTTATTTATTACCCTATAGATAATTTAATTGTTCTATAAAAATGTTCAATATTATGTTTATAATTAAAATATTGACAGTTATGTAGCATAATATCTTAATCGATAGATTACTTTATATTTTGTATAAAGTATATTTAGGTAAGATCTCCAATAAAATTATATTTATGTAAAAGATATGTGGATCGTTTTGCTGCATAACAATATTTTAATAGTTCATTACAGTTTTATTTTTGAAAACTTTATTGTAGATAATATTTAATAGTTCTATTAAAGTTTATTCGTGAAAATTTTATCCACATTAAATTCAATACTTTAAGGATATTTATCTCAATTGACGAGTTGTTTATCGAATTCTGAATAAATATAGTGAAGTAGCAACAAATAATATACTGAATAAAATAATCAAAATTGATTATTGATTTATTGAAAAGAAGTTTTCAAACGGGACACCTGTACTTCTTTTACCTTTTTAATGTAAAAGAACCATTTTTTGATTTATAATAATCATAATATTTATAATACTATTCGCATTATAAATACTAAGATTAATATTCATTTATTGCAATAAAAATATACAAAAACAACCCATTTAATTACTTGAATTAACACAACTATATATTTAAAAATCAAGAAATATACTTAAAGATAATAATTCTATTGCTAATAAATACTAATTATTTATTTGGATAATACTTAAAGATAATAATTCTATTGCTAATAAATACTAATTATTTATTTGGATAATACTTAAAAAGATAATAATTCTGTTATTTGAAGCTAATAGTTGAAGATAATAATTCTGTTATTTGAAGCTAATAGTTGAAGATGACTATTCTATTACTTGAATACAATAGTTAAAGAAATAAGAATTTTACTTTTGAATAATACTTGAACAAAATGCTTAAATACTTGAAAAGATAATAATTCTGATACTTGAAAAGATAACTATTCTGTTACCTGAAAGATAATAATTCTGATACATTAAGAGATAACTATTCTGATACTTAAAAGATAATAATTCTATTACTTGAATACATAACTATTCTGTTACTTGAAAATAATATTAAAAAATACATACCCTTCTACTAAATATTAATACAAATAATGTTTAATAATATTTGTTACTTAAAGAGATAGTTATTACGAAAAATATGTCATGATAACACCAATAAAATTATAGACATTTAGCTATGAAATGATTTATTTAGTTTAGAACCCATCATAAGTATAATGATTTATAAATGGTTCTTTTACATTAAAAAGGTAAAAGAAGTACATGTATCCCGTTTGAAAACTCTATTTGCAAATACAAAAATTTAATTTTATTGATTTCAACTATCCATTTATGTTTGCTTAAATTTACTTTAATAATTGGTCTATTATATTAATTATCAAGTAATATAATTCATATTACTTGATAATTATATTGTATTTAGTTTAAAATGTGTAGCAGTAACATTTAACGATTTGATATAGAACTTATATAGAACGCATATAGAACGCATATAGAACGCATATAGAACGCATATAGAACGCATATAGAACGCATATAGAACGCATATAGAACGCATATAGAATGTATATATAATGTATATAGAATACATATAGAATACATATAGAATACATATAGAATGCATATGGAGAAATATAGAATACATATAGAATGCATATGGAGAAATATAGAATACATATAGAATGCATATGGAGAAATATAGAATACATATAGAATGCATATGGAGAAATATAGAATGCATATGGAGAAATATACAAGCATAATATTTTAGAATAAAATTCTGGAATTTATATCGAATTGTTAAAAAATTACTGAATTGCATGTTAGCATTATATGTTGTTTTACACAATACAATATAATTATTTAAAATTATTACAAAGAATGTGTAATTTTAAATAAATTGTATTTTATCTATTCCTATATTGATCTCGATAGACAATAGTTCTTTTTTTAATTTATAGCTGGTTTTGGTATTAAAATCTGTTTCTTTGAATATTGAAAGATCTCCTTCCATCCAAGTATCAGGCCCATCTTCATCGATATATTGATGAAGATTTTCCACTATTTTAGATTGATTAGTTATAAAATCACCAGATTTTTTAGTCATTGTTATGGTAATTTTTCCATTGTTAACATCATAATAATATGTTGTGTTCCATTCAATTAAATTATTATATTCATCTTGTAAATAACTAAATATTGATTCTATATTAACATAATCTCTTTTTAATCTATTAATTAATAATTTATAATAAGGATGTTCAACATATTCTATGCTATATATATCATAATCATCGTTGTTCCATATTGATAATTCAGGAGTCAAAGTTAGAATAATTTTGCTATATTTATAGCTAAAATTTCTTGCATTCGTTGGCATTTTTACAAGCTGAGTTTTTATTATTTTTGCTAATATTTAGATAATTTATGGCATTTATAGAATTAAAAACCGGGTCATAAAATCGTATTTATAGTTTTGCTGATATTAGCAAATATTTAAATTATTTAATGTGAGATATATTTCTGCAAGAAATATATCAGTAAGACGTATATATCAGTAAGACGTATATTTAAGTAATACGCATATTTCAGTAAGATATATATTTCAGTAAGATATATATTTTAGTAAGATATATTTGAGCAAGAGAAAAATTTCTTACTCAAATATATTTGAGTAAGACGCATGAGAAATATATTTGAGTAATAAAAATTCTATATTATTAATTAAAGAAATATAATATTTAATAAAATGAAAGATAAAATATGTAGAGATTGTACATGTATAATACAATCTTATTTAACAAGTAAGGAATATATTAGAACACTAAAGATATCAAAAAAATTTCTCAATTACGAAGATAATGTTATTAATAATAAAGTATTTCACTATAATAAAAATGAACCTTTAGTGGAATGGTGTAAATCTATTACAATGTCATCGAATATAAGAGATAAAGATATTGAAAATAGTATACAGTTAAGAAATATAACTATAGATTGTTATGATAATAGAAATATAACAGATGAAGGAATAAAAAAGTTAACAAATTTAACAGAATTAGAAATAAATTCAGACAGTATAACAGATAAAAGTATATCACTTTTAATAAATTTACGTAGATTAACGATGATAGCGTTCAATGAAAATATTACTGATGATTCTATTAAAAATTTAACTAAACTTGAAGTTTTAAAGCTCGGATATCCAGGCTGGGATGAGTATAACTCTATAATAACAGGTAAATCTATTTGTTTTTTAACACAATTAAAAAAATTATCGCTTGGATATACAATTTTTGATGATTCTCATATTATTAATCTTATTAACTTGAAAAGTTTAAGTTTAGGAACAAGATCTACAGTTACTGGTAATGGATTGAAAAACATTTCTAATCTTACAAAATTAAATATAGAAGATAATAATTTAATTAATAATGAATGTTTGTCGCATTTGAAAAATCTTCTATTTCTTGATTTAGGTGATAATAATATTATTAATGATATGGGTATTTGTAAATTATCTTCACTTATTTCTTTAAAATTATCATATAACCAAAATATTTCCGATGCAGGTATCTGCAATCTAATAAATCTTACTCATCTAGATATATCTTGTACATCACATATAACTGATTGCTCAATTAAACATTTAACCAACCTGAGATTTTTGAAATTGAATAACAGTCATATTTCTGATTTGAGTATTTGTTTTTTAACCAATTTAACTACTTTACGACTTGGATTAAATCTTTTGGTTTCAGATATGTCTATTTGTTCGTTAACTAATCTTGATACTTTATACCTTCAATCTAATACCCTTATCACTCCTTATTCTGTTTCTTTACTTAATAATTTGACGCAACTAGATATTGGTAGCAATAATAATTTTAGTAATATTTCATCATTGTCTCTGTCTATTTCCAAATATGGTAATCCTCTTTAATCAATATCAAATCTTAATTCACTTTTTATATAGCTGATTATAAATTTAATACCCAAAAATTCAATAGTAAATATGAAAATATTTACTTGTGATTTTATAAAATTATAAACTTGTAATGACAGACTTAATTACTATGTTTATAAATACGTTGGTTAAAGATCAATATGACGACATAAATCATATATCAAAATATTTTGATATAGAAAAAATGCAACTAATAGTTAATATTGAATTATTTTCAAGTATATCTACACAGTTAACAGAAAAACAAAAAGATTATATTCTATCCTGTTTGAACATGAAACTAATTGATTCAGATACAAAATATGTACTAGATTCACAATCAGACGAATATTTCGTAGAAAAATCATTAAAATTACTGAATGACTATCACAGAATCAATAGATTTATAACTAATACATATATAACTAATAATACAGATATACTTGGAAAAACAATATTAGATTTTATATGGAATATATTTGCGTCTTATTCAATGGATATGGAAGTTTGTTATTGCGATAAAAGAATCGATATAGATGAAAAATACCAAATATTATACAAATATAATTATCCCGAGTCATTTTTATGTTTAAGTGACTGTTGTTTGATGGATAATACTAATATCATACGAACAACTTACAATTATAATTAAAAGTTTGATTTAGATCAAATAATGTTAATTTTTAATATTATTTGATACTATGTATAAATACAGAATATTTTAGTCCTAGTATCTTATCTTTTTTAGTAAATATGATTTTATAATTCATTACATTATTAATTATAAATGGGAGGAAGAGGATACTCTGTTTGTGGATATGGTGTTGTAATGAAAATGGGAAAATTAATAGAAAAATTAAATATCGCCGTATATGATGCTGACGAATCACTTAAATATAATGCTTATGCTAAATTAAAAGAAATATTCAAGTTTTATGGTTTTAAAGTTTTTTCTATTAGAGATATTATCTATCACGATCTGGATGATGACACTAAAATATTTGTGGCCGTTAAAATGGTGAAAATAACATCATTTGGTTCTACTGAATCTATTGAATTCGAAGAATCAAATATATGTGTATCCCATCAAGAGAAACAATATTTTTTACAAACATTAGAAGAACTAAAGATCTCTGACAAAAATATTTCATATAAAATGTTCTATGTTCCTTATAGTTGTTAAAATAATTACCTCAATAAATTGTACATTAAATATTATTTTTTTTGTATAATTATTCTAATTGACTATTACTGATTTCTATTAAATATTTTCACTATTTATTTGATTTTGTGAAATATTTATCTTGATTTTGTGAAATATTTATCTTGATTTCGTGAAATATTTATCTTGATTTTCTCACTTTAATTCTATTTCTATTCCTCTATATGAATCTGTTGCTATTACTTTATTATCTTTTTTATTTAATTTTAAATTCATACCAATTACGAACATTAATTATATCTCATACAAAAATCCTTTTAATTGGTACCAGTTCCTTAATCCACTATTTATATATTAATATTTTTAATAATCAAATATTAATTCCTTACTCTTTTATAAATCGACAATATATTTCTATGATTTTGTATTAAATATTCAATTTACATTAAATAAATGATAAATTATCATCTAAATATAACACTTAATTATTCTAATATAAAATTAATTCTACAAAATAAAATTTTATTTGGGATAATATAGTATTTAATATTAAATATTAAATTTTATAGTTGTTAAATGAATATTGTTTCGTTAAATTATTTATCTCAATTAACTATCATAGGAATAATGGGAGATAATAAAATAATAAAATTGAATTTTTTATTATTTGAAAGAAGTTTTTAAACGGGATATCTCTACTTCTTTTACCTAAAAAGGTAAAAGAACCTTTTTGTATTATATATTTAATATAATAACTATTTTGAAAATTATAAATCATATAAATCATATGACATACATCGTTCAACCACAATTTTACGTCCAAGAGATTATTTTTATTGAAGTACAGATTATTCCACTATGTATACTGTATGTTAAATATAATACATAAAACAATACTAAATAATAAAATTAATAGATTACAACTAAATAATTATCTTTTAAAGATAATTATTTCTATTATTCTTAATTATTGTCTTAGCTTTAATTAATTGTATAATTCTCAATTCTTCAAGTATATTAATTGTATTCTTGTAATGTAAAATATTTTATCTATTCTAATATAAATTGTATTCACGTAATATAAAAGATAATTTGCTGTATAATTCTCAATTATTCTCTTCTATTATCAGAATAACTGTTTTTTAGAGTATATAAATTGCATAATTCTCGATTATTCCCTTCAAGTATTAAGATAATTCTCTCTTTAAGTTTATTGATTATGATTCTCAATTATTCTCTCCAGCTATCACAATAAATATCTCTTCGAGTATTATAATACTTATTTCTTCAAGTATTATAATACTTATTTCTTCAAGTTTATAAATTTGATTATTCTAAAATTTTCTCATCGACTATTAATTGTATAATTCTTCATATTTACCTAAGTATAATAATTATAATCTCTTAATTATTAAAATTTATCTCTTTGGTATTGGAATTCTTATCTCTTCAAGTTTATAAATTGCACAATTATCAATTCTTCTTTCAAGTATTGTAATTCTTATTTCAAGTATTGTAATTCTTGTCTCTTCAAGTATATTAATTGTATAATTCTCAGTTCTTCTTTCAAGTATTGTAATTCTTGTCTCTTCAAGTATATTAATTGTATAATTCTCAGTTCTTCTTTCAAGTATTGTAATTCTTGTCTCTTCAAGTATATTAAATTGTATAATTCTCAATTCTTCTTTCCAAGTATCAAAATAATTATCTCATTGGGTATCAAAATAATTATCTCATTGGGTATCAAAATAATTATCTCATTGGGTATCAAAATAATTATCTCATTGGGTATCAAAATAATTATCTCATTGGGTATCAAAATAATTATCTCATTGGGTATCAAAATAATTATCTCATTGGGTATCAAAATAATTATCTCATTGGGTATCAAAATAATTATCTCATTGGGTATCAAAATAATTATCTCATTGGGTATCAGAATAATTATCTCATTGGGTATTAGAATAATTATCTCTTAGGGTTTATAAATTGTATAATTCGCAATCATTCTGTTCAAGTATTATAATCTTGATATATTTAACTTTTTCAATTGTGTGATTATCAATTATTCTATTCATATATTATACTAATTATATCTCCAACTATTCGAATAATTCTCTGTTAAGTCTTCACAATTATAATCTCTTCAAGTATTATAATTAATATCTCTTCAAGTATTATTATTTCTTCAATTATCGGAAATAATATTTCTTCAAGTACCAGAAATAATATTTCTTCAAGTATCAGAAATAATATTTCTTCAAGTATCATAATTATGATGGTTTTAAGTTTATTAACTGTATAATTCTCAGTTCTTCTCTTCAAGTATTATAATTCTGATTCCTTCAAGTTTATTAACTGTATAATTCTCAATTCTTCTCTTCAAGTATTATAATAATTATTTCTTCAAGTATTATAATTCTCAATTCTTCTCTTCAAGTATATTAATTGTATAATTCTCAATTATTCTCTTCAAGTATTATAATAATTATCTTCAAGTATATTAATTGTATAATTCTTAATTCTTCTCTTCAAGTATTATAATACTCAACTCTTCTCTTCAAGTATTATAATAATTATCTTCAAGATTATAAATTGTATAATTCTCAATTCTTCTCTTCAAGTATTATAATAATTATCTTCAAGATTATAAATTGTATAATTCTCAATTCTTCTCTT
>Ga0209960_1000649_pt1 | contig 65896 bp, 65 predicted proteins | sample ThiBiot_500_plan_2_FD_183947 | JGI IMG/M metagenome (GOLD analysis project Ga0209960, IMG submission 183947) | Wastewater bioreactor microbial communities from Cape Town, South Africa - Thiocy_expt_500_plan (SPAdes) | ecosystem: Engineered > Bioreactor > Thiocyanate-remediating >... | reverse complement strand
GGCAGCTTCACACAAGACCGTTACCAGTCCTGCATGTGCCGGTAGGCTACTGATGACGGAACATCAGGTTCCTCGGCGGGGTTGCCCCCGTTGGAACAATTACTCAGGCGACTTCACGTCGCACGCGCTTGATGAACTCGGACGGCTGGTAGCCGCCTTCGCCAAAGCCGAACTCCATGTTCGCCATCGCTCTTTCCATGCGATGCGCCTGGCGGTCAGAGAAGACCAGCTCGCCGTTGCCATCCATCAAGTTGATGAACTCGTGGATGTTGTCGCCGAGCATCGACGCCAGGAACCCGTCGCCGAACTTCTGCATCAGCTTCTGCGCGGTGACTTCCCCGATCGTCGGGATGCGCTTCAAGGCTTTCAGCACGGCCGAGGACTGGTCGCTGCCGGACAGACTGCGCGGGCGGATCAGTGTCCACAGGGGGGCGGCGCAATGGCTGCACTTCCTGCGGTATTCCTCGGCTTGGAGCGCGACCGGGTTGACCGGCTCGCCGTCGAGGTCGGTGATGACCGTGCCGCAGTCCGGGCACGCCGCCACGTTGCCGTGACGGGTACGCCGCTGGGTGAAGACAGGCTTCCAGTGGAACCCCATCCGCATCCTGACCCGGCCCAGGACAAAGAACTCCTGGCCCGTGGGCTGGACATTCAACTGCTCGCGCAGCTTGATGAGCTTGACGAGCGTGTCCGGCCCGTTGAGCACCCATACCTTGGCGCCTGCCACCGTCTCCTGGATCTCGCGCCGCCACTTGTAAACAAGGTGCGGCGGCGAAAGAACCAGGGTGCGGCGGTAGCCTTCGGCGTTGAGCACAGCGGCCGTGGCGATGCCGACGGTCGTCTTGCCGCAGCCCATTTCGCCATTGACGATCGCGGCGCGTTCGCCACGATCGATCAGCAGCTCGGCGGCGGCGTGGACGACTTCGGCCTGGGCCGGGAACAGCTTGCGCTTGAGGCTGGCGACGACGAGTTGCCGGTGCGCCTGCGGCTGGCCGTTATAGACCGGCGGATTCGCGCTGTTGAGGGCGTCGAGCAGTTCGTCGCCGAACTCACCGACGAAATCCTGAAGACTCAGGGCCAGAGGGGAAGAGTTCGCGTCGAGCAGTTCGCCCTGAACGGACGTGGCATCGGTGGCGGTGGTTTCGAGATCGAGGGACATGGTGATGCTCCAAATAAAATGGGGCTTGCACCACCCCCAGCGGGGCGATGGCATGCCCCGTGGTGGGAAAAGAGACGGCGAACCGTCAGCAGTGGAGAAACGATCAGCGAATGGTCAGCACCTCGCCCCGTGTAGCCGAGCCAGGTGTCATGTCCCACGCGCGGATGACAGGCACGAACTTGTCGGTGAGGATGCGGGTCTCGGCGATGGAGCCGTCTTCGCGTTCGGTGAATTCCCGCTGGAGCGTCTTGTCCTTGTGGGTGTCACCTTTGACGACGAGCATGCGCCCGGTCTTGGAGCGCACAACCCCCGAGATCGCACCCGCGGCCAGGGCCAGGGCGAGATGCCAGTGGGACAAGGCACGTGCCGGCGGACGCGGCGACTGCGGCGCGGCCCCCAGGTGCGTGTCCTGCGACGGCCAGAGGCCTTGGAGCCGACCAACCTCATCGGCGAACTGCTCCGGCTCCATCGTCACGCGGAAGAAATGCTCCGGCTCGGCCGGACTGGCGGGGACGATGTACGGCAGGAACGGCCATTGGCTCGGCAGTTCCTCGGCTTCGACTTCGCCGAGCCCGACCTGCAGCAGCAGATTGCGCACGGCCTTGAGACCATCGGGTGCCAGCTCGCGCTGACGTACCCTGCGGCCGAAGATCACCACCTGCTTGAACTGCGTTTCCACCGCTCGGTAGATCCGCAGATCCGTGTAGTGGCGTGTCAGCCAGCCGACCAGCTCCGCGTCGAGCACGTAGCCGGGGACGATGAAGACCAGCACACCGCCGTACTGCAACAGCGACAGGCTGCGCTGATAGAACAGCTTCTCGAAGCGGGCACGGCCCTGGCCCTGATAGCCGATGTTGCCGTTGACGTCCTTGGACAGGTCGCCATATGGCGGGTTGAGCCAGAGCAGTCCGAAGGACTGCTTGGAGATCATCGTATCCATCAGATCCGCGTGCAGGCAGTGATCGACCAGGCCGCGGGCATGGCGTGCCCGTTCCGCGTCGAACTCGACGGCGAACGCCTTGGCCTGCTCGCGCCCGAGGGCATGAGCGGCTTCGGTGATCGCCACGCCTTCGCCGGCGCAGGGATCGAGGAGGCACATCGGGCCATCGCTGGGCATGAGTGCGTTGAGGGCTCTTTCGAGCGTGGGTTCGTCGGTCGGGTAATACCCGTTCTTGGCGAAATTGCGGGCGAGCCGCGGGAACATGAGGGCCATGGAAGTCTCCTGGTTGGCGGGATGAAGGGCGAAAGCACGCAAGGCGTGCTTTCGCGGGTGGGTCAAGCCGCTACCGCTTCCGGCGTCCAAATCTTGGCCGGATAGGGATAGGCGGTGAGCACGTCACTGCGGATCAGGGAGCCCAGCGCCAAGGTCAGCGCCGGCACGTCGATGGCGAGCCGATGGCCTTCCAGTGGCCCGAGGGCGAACGGAAGACGGGCCAGCATCTCGCGGGTCTGTAGCAGCTCCAGCACGGTTTCGCGCCAGTGGTCGAGCAGCGGCAGTGGGCAGGTGTCCCGTACCAGCATCCACAGGCGGTCAAGCCGGTGGGCGCTGCCCTTGGGCAGCAATGCCAGTGCGCTGGCGTTGGCCTTGTCGGGCTTGACGCAGCGGCGGTCGAACAGCCACACGTTGGACAGCGAACCGAACAGCGTTCGCCGGTAGGCGCGGGTCATACGCTTTTCCAGGCGATCGACGTTGCTGACGAACACCGGGACGCTGCCGCCCTGGTCGGTGATGACGTGGAACTGGTCCAGGCCCTGTTCGTCGCGCCCGAGGGTCAGACGAGCGAGGAACTGCTGGACGGCGGTGTCGCGCGCCCAGATCGACAGGAAGATCAGATTGCCCTGGTCATCGCCGACGCAAGCGTCGGTCATCACGTCGGAGCATTCGTCGATGCGATACAGCGTGGTGGAAGAAGTGTTTGCGGGCATGGTGGTGTCCTCGGATGAACGGGAACAGCACCGCCCGCTGGGGCAAGTACTGCCCCAGGGGGTGGAAGAAAACCGCTCAGTCCGGCTCGAACTGCCGGGTGTGCGGATTGAAGTGAAGCGCCTCATCTACCGAAGTGATTGGCGTGAAGCCCTCCAGGTAGATGTTGTTGAGGTACTGGTCGCGGTAGGTCAGTGCCTGCCGCGCCTGTTCCTCGGTGAGGCCGTTGCTGATGAAGTACTCCAGCATTTCCTCGTCGGACGAAACTTCGTCGTTGGACAAACTCCCTTCAACGAGCTTCAGCAGCGAGGGCGGAAGCGCGGCCAGGATCGGGTCCATGTCGGTTCCTCCTGGCTCAGGCCATCAGCGCTGCGGTGGGTGCCGCAGGTGCCGTGGGTGTGCGCCGCTGCGCGTGGTAGGCGCGAACGCCTGTACGCCAATCGGCGGACTGCTCCGGTGCGAGATCCAGATAGGACAGCGGGCACGAGTAGTAGTACGGGTGCATGGACTCGTCCAGCGGCTTGTAGCCCCACTGGCCGCCGCTGCGTTCGAGCAGATCGCAACGGATGTAGCGCAGGGATTGACCCGGCGCCAGATGACGATGCACGCCTTCGACCTTGGCCGTCACTTCCGCGACGGACCACAGGACGTTGCCGCGCAGCGCGTGGGCGATGACCTTGACGCTGGCGCGCTCGGTCTCTTGCGGTGCGATCAGTTCCGCGATCAGTTCAGACCGCGATTGGGGGGAGAAATACCAGCCCATGAAAGGCCTCCTGAGGAATCGAGCCGGAGGCCTCCCCGTGGGGGAGAGCCCCCAGCGGGTGATGGAATGCCGCGCGTGCGGCGATGGAGTCCGGTGCGGACTAGGAACCGCAACCGGCTGGGCAGTAGCCCAGTTCGATGCAGCCGTTTGCAGCGTTCCACTCCTGCGTTTCCTGCCGTTCGGCAGGTGTTGCGTAGTCCCATTCCTGGGTCGCGATTTCCAGGGCCTGAGCCCGCTGGCTTTCCGGCAACCGACTGGCTTGCGCGTCGATCTCCGAACTGAAAAGCGTGACCCAGTGATCCCAGGACAGGCCGCAACCACGCTGGGCGTGCTCGGCGGCCGTCTTGCAGACAGCGCGCCACGCGGGTTCGTCCAGCGTGGAATGAGGTGCATCGCAAGCGATGGTGGACATGATGGAGACCTCCAGAAGAAAGCCGGAGCCTCCCCCGCATGGGGAAGGAACCCCGGCGGGTGGATGAAGAACACCGCGGATGCGGCGTTTGCGATCACGCAGGTTCCAGTGCGGCCTGACGGTTCCACTCCTGCGTCTGGTACTGGTGCTTGTAGCCCAGTTCGCCCAGCCGGGCAACCTGCGCGCGCAAGGTGCGCCGGTCAATGGTCGAATCCAGTCTGACGGACTCGCCCAGCGGCCACAGGATGCCGAACAGTGCGGCGTCACCATCTTCGGCGCTGCCGGTGGCAGCAGCCGCAGCGGGCGTCGGCGCATCTACGCCGAAGGGCGTGGTATCGACCAATGGCGCGGATGCCTGCACGGGCGCCTGCTTGGCGGGTTTGGACGTTCTGGCGGGCTTGGCCGGCGTTGCTGCCGGTTGGGGCCCCAGTTCTTCATCGAGTGGATCGACTTCCTGGGTGGCGAAGCTGCGGGCCTCGTCACGGCTCAGTTTTTCGATGCCGTTGAGCGTCATGCCATCGAGGTTGGCGCGGACTTCAAACCGCGCGCCGCCCGCGACCGGATAGGACTTCGCGAAGATGTAGCGGATGACAAATTCCCCGTCGTACTTGCCTTCGGGGTACTGCTCCAGCTCCGCGTCCTTGACGGCGAACTCGCCGATGGGGGTGGTCAGGCGACCGACCGTGAACGGGCCGTTCTTGCCGCGGATGGTCCGCAATGTGAGCTGGCCCGGGACGACGATGGGCAGGACTGATCTCGCAGGTGCCGATGTGGCTGCCATGATGGTTCTCCTTGGGAAATAGGAAAAAGGCAAGGCCCCGTGAGGGGCCATGCCGGATCAGAACGAAGCAGCCAATGCCGGCTCCTGCTCCTCGACTTGCGCCTCGGGCTCGCGCTCGGCGGGCTCGACGGGCTGGTCGGCAGCGGTGTCGGCGGCAACCTCGGCTTCGGGCGCGGGTGCGTCCTCGGCTTGCCGCGCCTCGGCTTGCGCCTGGCTCGTCGGATAAACCTGGGTGCCGTCGATCTTGATCAGACCGATGTGGACGAGCGTCGATTCGAGGCTTGCTCCCGGTTCCCCGGCGTGCTCGCCCTTGGTGCGGATGTACGGATCGATCTTCATGTCGTTCAGACGGAAGGCGATCAGCACCTTGCGGTCTCCCTCGATGGCCTGGACGCATCGGCGAACCAGATGCTCGGCTTCCGGGGTGGCGACGATGGTGTCGAAGTACCGATACTCGGGTTCATCGACAGGCCCGGCCAGTGCCGCGACGCAGCACGACAGGAACGGATCGCCATCCTTGGGGGTGACGTCCTTCGGACGGTTGAGGTAGCCGATGCCGCGGGTGATCAGCTCGTGCTGCTCGATCGAAGCCAGTTCGGCCCGCTCGATCAGCTCGGCCTTGAGCAGTCGCGCCTTGAGGGACGCGGCGGCCTGACCTTTCTGTTCGCCCTTGTCGCGGATGTAGGCATCGCCCCAGAGGTCGCCGAGGCGAAAGCGCACCAGCGGTCGCTGCTTGGAATCGTCAACGCCGATGTAGCGCTGAACGAGCTTCTTGGCCTCGGCACCCGAGACCTTGACGTCGAAGTAGCGGTAGCTCGGGTCCCTGGCGGGGCCGACCAGCGCGGCGATGGTGCAGGCCAGGAAGGGCTGCGCACGGCGGCCGCCCCTGACGGGCACCTCACGGACACGCTGGAGGTAGCCGATGCCCGAGGTGTGGAGGTCGAAATACGATTTCTCGTTGGAAGTGGTGTTCATGGTGAATCTCCATAGGGAAAAGCGGAGACACACCGAGCCCACGCATGCGGGGAAAGGTGCGTAACCCCGCGGTGGGTTGATAAGGCGAAAGCATCCGCCACCAGGGACTTGTGGCCGCTCGCGGATGGATGCGGTGCGAGCTGGCTCGGTCACGCAGTGGAAACTGCGCCGCAACCTCGAAGACCGATGGTTGCCTGGCATGTCGCTGACAGCGTCAGCAGGCATGGGGTCAGCATGGCCGGGCCTCGCGCGCGCGGCAGCAATCAATCGGCATCCGGGTGTTTCCCTTTGTCCGCGCCGCCTGGCGCCTGCCACAGGCACTTGCGGCCGCGCAGGTGGTCGGGGGTGCCGGCTCGGGGACGGCTGGGGCGGTTCCAGGCGCCGCCGTCGCGCATACCGAGCAGCAGCCAACCGGCGGCGCGCAGGCTGGCACCGCCTTCCTCGGGCAAGGTGTAGGTGATCAGCCGCGTGTAGCCCAGGGCCTTGGCCGCCTTCCACGCCGCGCCGTAGAGCTTGCTGCAGGCGTTCGACTCGCCATCAGTGCAAAGCCTGGTGACTTCGAGTGTCCAGCCGTCGTCCAGGTGGCGGGCAACCGGCCGGCCGACGATGGCCACACCGCAGATGGCATCGTTGCCGGACAGCGCAACGGCCAAGGCGAACTTCGCGCCCTGAACTGGCCGGTGGTGGCGGTGGTGCTCCTGCACGAAGGCATTGGCACGGCGCAAGGACACCGGAAGTAGTCGCAGCGATGGGGAGGGCGATTGCCCGTCCATGGCCGTCAATCGCCGCTGAAGCAGGCGATCGATTCCTCGGCGGCGTCGAACAGATCGCCCTGGTCGGCGGCGAAGCGTGCCAGGTCGGCGTAGCTGGGGCCGTCGGCGCGGAACCGAGCACCGCTGGGTTTGCTCGCCAGGTTCAGCGATTCCATGCGAATCCACCACACGGCGGCCTCGGGCCGAGCCTTGATGAGGGCCAGGCGTTGCCCGCGCGGTTTGAGGAAACACAGGTCGCAGTTGCCTTCGAGCGTGCGCCCGTTCACCGTCAGCAGGTCGAGGTCGAACGCTTGCGCCTGCCAGAAGGCGCCTACGTCGCGCACGGTGACGCCGGCATCCGCCAGCGGCATGCACATGGTCTCGTGGGTCGATTCGGTGGAATGGCCGCGCGCGCGAATCTTGGCGACGCGGCGCTGCTCGTCGGCGCGGATGCCAATCATCTGGTCCCAGTCCGTCCACCCCAGATGCCGCAGGTAGCGGTGCATCGGGCGGATCTTGAGGCTGGTCGTGCAGCCGCGCGCGACGGGATTGGGCAGGTACTGGCGCTTGCGGATCAGCGCCTCGAACGGCTCGCCCTGGCGGCTGGCCCGATCGAAGTCCACCAGCGTGAAGCCTGGCTCCCTGGGCAGGTATTCCAGCCAGCGTATCGGCACCTGCCAGTGCGCGGCGCAGTTGCGCACAAAGCGCAGGGTCGCTTCCACCTCCTTGCCGGTGTTGGCGAAGCAGACCACGGTGTCGGCAGGCAGGCCCCCATTGGCCTGCAACACGCGCCAGAGCATGTAGGCGCTGGTGCGTCCGCCCGAGAAGCTGATGCAGGTCGGTTGGGTGATCTTGAACGGGTGGTGCATGCGGTCGTCTCCGTGGGTAGGTCGGCGGGCGGGCCGACGCGGCGGGCCATGGCGGCCGGAGACGAGCACGCACGCGGCGAAGGCCGCAGTGCGGAAAAAAGGAAGCCCCCATGAAGGGGGCCGTGAGGGGACGGGAGTAGCCGCGCTACGCCGATGGCACCACCTCCAGCGACAGGTGCGTCGTGGTGGCAGACAGCATCAGGTCGTCCGTGCCGTGCAGGATGCGTGCGAAGACGCCTTCCTTCGGGTCGAAGAACTCGCCGAAGTCGTCGCCACCCAGCTCGGTGCGCGCCAGCTCCCACCAGTCGTCAAACGGGTCGGTATCCGGGTTGCAGCCGACGGCATAGGCCAGCAGCTTCACGCGGCCATCGGGACGGCGTTCTCCCTGCTCGGCGAGGAAGTACACGCCCTGGTCCTTGGCGAGGACGACGCGGCATTGGTTGGCAACGGCCTCGGCCAGCACGGGGCGCAGGTCGGAGCCTTTGAATCGAAGTGACATGGTTCATCTCCTGAAAAAAAGGCCCTCCACCCGAACGGATGAAAGGCCTATGGGGCAAGTCGCCGGTAGGCTGCGGAGTCAGCCGTTTGCCTCGCACGTCATGCCGCAACCGCCTGGCGGCGCCGGGGAGCCTTGGCGTCGATCACGCTCACGTCGATCAGGCGCCAGCGCCCGTCGTCGATGAGCCGATCCAGCACTTCACCGAGCATGTCGAAATACACCTCGTCGTGCCGATCGATCAGCTCGCCGTCGCGGCGCAGCTCGACCACGTAGGTGTCGCCGCCGCGATCGTAGAGGATCGTCACCTGGCCCTCGAACTTCGCGGTCGAAACCGAGAAGCTGATCGCTGGGGGTGTCTCGATGATCTTGGACGGCTTCGGATCGACCCAGGTGAAGTCGCGGGCACCCGCATCGACCAGCATGTGGGTGATGCGCCGGAACCCGTCGGGAGCCGGCATTTCCTCCAACTGCTGGATGAGCTGCCCCAGTTCCATGCACTGCGGCTTGGGGATGGGCAGCTTGGCAGGCGCGGAGCCGAGGACGTGCCTGGTGATGGTGTAGGGAACACCGTCCGCGGTCTTCTCGGTGATCACTTCCGGGGTGTCCGCACGCAGGCCGTCGAAGCGGCGGCGGGCATACGGTTGGACATGCACCTTGGCACCTTCGCTGGGAACGGTGGTCACCAGGTGGGGATCGAGCACCGCGAACTCGCTGGGCTTGAGCTTGACGACGATGGCGTCGTCGTTGGCCGCGACCACCTTGCCGTCGAAGGGCTTGGGATCGATAGCGAAACCCAGCGCCGAGGACTGCGGCTGATCATCGAACACGCGGTACTTGAACGACCGCACGTTGCGGGGCACATGGCCTGCGACGAGCGAAGGCATCAAGGATTTGATGAGGGAACGGTCCATGGGAATCTCCTTGGAAGAACAAGGGACTCCCCATCCACAAGGGAGAGGTCCCTTGTGGGTGGATGGACGCGGGGCGTCCGCAGGAAGAAACGACCAGCACGGTTTCCCGTGCTTGCAGCCTCGAAGGTCTTGACTGCCTGGGCATGTGTCGGCGACGCCGACGAACATGGCGGCAAGGATGGCCCTGGATCTGCTGGTCCGCTCGCGGGAAACGGCATTGCCTCGCGCCCGCATTCCTGCGCAGGGAAAGAAAATTGGGCACCGTACCCGACACTGAGTGTGCGCCGGAGGCAAGAAGTGTCAGGATCTAGCGATGGCTGGCCTTGGAACTGGGCGCGAGCACTGCGAGGACCGCAAATCCGCGCGATCAGCGGTCAGTCGGAGCGTCAGTCTGTTTGCGTGGGACGCTCTGGTCGCGCATTCATCGACAAGGGCCTGGCGCCATACCCCATCATCACCAACAGCCCTATCACGAGAAAACCTACGCCGGCCAAGATGCCCAGCAGTCCCGGCCAAACCCCAAAGTAGCGCCGGAAATCGAGAAACAAGAGGATGGTCTCCGGCGAGACGACCGCCGGTAGTGGCTCGAAGCCAATGAAGTCGCGCGCACCGAATGCCGCGACGACAGCTCCGAGCAGCACCATGAAGCAACCGACGTATCGTCGGCCCACCTCGTGCTCGTCGTCCTTGGCATTCATGGCGGTGATTGTGCGCCTACTTCGCCATAACGTGAAGGCGCCGCTTGCCGTCCAGCGGCTTCTGCCCCGCAAAGAGCCAAGAAAAAGCCCCTCGAAAGGGGCTGGTTGGGTCAGGCTTCGTACACGAAGTAGTGCTCGCGCTGACGCGGGAAGAACACATGCTTCCACGTGTCGCCGCTGGTGTTGCCACCGTCGAAGACGACCATCTCGTAGTCGTCAATGTCGGTGTCCACCAAGTCGGCGCCGGCGATATGGCGCATGTGCAGCGTGCCGTGCGTGCGCTCGAATACCAGGATCTGGCCGATGGCGTCGTCCTGGCTCATGGCGTTGACGCAGGCTCCGAGCTGGTGCTCGAAGTCCGGTGCGCGCGAAATGAGGTTGGGGAACATGAGGTTGCTCCTATGAAAATGGACCAGCCCGACTCCTGGAGGGGAGACGGGCTGGCATGACAGGACAAAGAGGAAGACTGGCGTGTCGCGCGGCTGCTAGGGCTCGGCCAGCGGCAGGCCCAGCAGCGCGGGTGCGTCGGCATCGAGGATGAGGATGCGTACATCGGCCTGGCCGGCCAGTTCAAGGATGTTCGCCAGGTCGTCCGGCATGCCCTTGTTCTGGTGCTCCTGTCGAAGCTGCTCGGCGGTGATGCCCTCGGCGTGCTCCAGGTTCTGGTCCGTCCAGGGGGTGGAGATCAGCTTGACGCCGATCGCCGGGCTGTACGGCACACGGAAGGCGATGAACAGCATGGCCTCCGGCGTGGCGAGGTCCGCCAAGTTGGCGAGGTAGTGCCAGGTATCGACCGTGATGTGCTCACGGCTGATCTCCCAGCACCGGCTGTAGTAGCCGGTCTCGAAACTCAGGCGCTGCACCACTTCCCGCGCGGCCTCGGCCGAATAGGCGTCACCGACGTGGACTGGGCGGCCGTCGAAGTCCTCGCCATGGATGGCATAGACCACAGCACCGATCACACCTTCGCCGCTGACGCCTTCACCGGCATCGCATTCGGCCAGTACCTCGGCGTTCACGGCTTCGCGGCCATCGCTGACCACGGCGAAATCGTTGGCGACGATGCACGACGATGAAACCAGTTCCTCGTCGGAGAGGTGTTGCTGGCTCGCGTGGATGTTGCGCCAGACATGCGGGCTTCCGTCCTCGTAGCTGATGGACAGCGTGCGGACAATTTTCAGATTCCAGTAGCCACGGAGAAAGGGATTGGGTTTCTGGGACATGGGAACTCTCCAGATTGAATAATGGAGCCAATTCCCGCCACCGGGAATTGGACCCGGTGGGTTGAAAATGGAAAATGCGTCAGGCGGCGCTGATCGTTGGCATTTGGGCCAGTCGGTCGGCGACGCGACGGCGCACATTCAGGCGCAACTTCTCATCGTTGATGCCTGCGAGCAGGCTGGCGGCCTCCAGAGCGATCAAGGCCGAGGCCTCTTCGATGTCGGCGGACAGGATCGTCTTGTGCAGTTGGTCGCCGAGTTGGAGCGCCTGCGAGGACGTTCTGAAGACCTGGACCTCGCGGCTCAGGTAGCAGCCGTTGCCGCCGAACTCGAACAGCCTCGGCCTGCTGCAATGCCAGCAGCCCTCAAACTGAATGGCGGTCAGGCGATGGCCGTCATCGAAGCAGGAGGCGATCAGAAGCAAGGCTTCCAGGTCGGCGCTGTCCTCGAACTTGTGGTGCTCGATCAGGTTCTCCAGCTCCGCGTCCTGCTCGGCACCGAAGTGCGCGGCCAGCCGTTCGAGCAGAGGTGGAATTGACAACTCTTCGTCGTCGGGCATGGGGATGCCGAGTTGTGTGGCCAGGCCTTCCAGGCCGTCCAGCACGTCCGTCCAGCGCGGATCATTGGTCTCGGCAATCTGAGCGATGTAGGCCTGCCCGTTGCCGGGATGGCCTTCGTCCAGCGCGAAGGCGCCGAACAGCGCCTTGATGACCGGGGTGACATGCTCCAGCACGAGAACGCCCGTGCCTTCGTAGTAGTTGTTCGCCATGGTGGCTCCTTTCGAGAAATGAGCAGAGCCAGCCCGTGCGGACGATGGCATCCGCAGGGTGATGGAGAAGAAATTGAGGGACATGGCCTTGTGGGCGCATGTCCCTCGTGGGGAGTGAACGAAGACGCGGTGGTGTGCCGGATACCGGCTCACCAGCCGCTGTAGTTCACCAGCAGGTCGGCGATGACCTTGCGGCGTTGCAGATCGAGACCGTCGAAGTCCGACAGTCCGTGGAAGTGGCAGCGCTTGAGCATGGCACCGCCCTCGCGCGCGTTGTAGAAGCTGACCATGGCGGACAGGAACATCCGTTCGCCGCTGCTCAGGACGCCGAGGGCGTCGTTGAGCCGTAGCATGTTGGGACGCAGATCCCACTTGCTCTTGGCCTGGTTCAGCCCTTCACGGGTGCTGTCGCCGAACCACTCGGGGCCAGCAATCTCGACGCCGCGCTTCCATGCCTCGAAAAAGGCTTGGGGCGCGGCAGCGAAATGCTGCTCTTCCCGCGTGATCTGATCGACGACTTCCCGCGGCAGTAGCTGGTTCATGACGTGATTCCTCCAGTTGGATCAGGGAACGGCGAGCTGGGACCAGCCGCCTCTTTCGAGGGCACGTTGAGCCGCGGCGTAGCTGCGGAAGTACTCGCGGGATTCCCGCGAAAGGGGACCTTCGGGATCGCGCGTGCCGATGTAGTGGCCGGCGGCGCTTTGCAGGACTTCGAGCGGCAGGAACTTGCCGCAGTAGGTCGAGGCCAATTGCCCGAAGGTTTGGCCGAAAGAGGCTTGCTGGGACATGGACGGGCTCCTTGGAAAAAGCGGGGCCTCGTCCCTCACGGGATGGCAGCTCCCGCACGCGGTTGATAAAAGGCATCGACGTCACGAGGACGCGCGTCCGCGGAATTGATGCGATGCGGACTGGTGGGCAACGCGGGAGAGACCCGCGGCAGCCTGGAACCCTGGCTGCTGGCATGTGCTGACCGGAATCAGCGAACATGCGGGCAGCTTCGTGCGCGGGCCGCCCCGCGTCAGTTGGAAAACGGCATCCGGCCCAGCCCCGATTAATACGCGCAGAAAAAAAGAAGCCCCGCATCGAGTGCGGGGCTGTCAGGAGGGTGCGTCGGTACTGGATCAGTCGGGCTTGTCGCCCAGGACATGCTGCTTCCACAGGTCGAATGCCTGCTCGGGAGGAAGCTCGGCGAGGATGACGATGGGCTGGGCCTGCCGGGCGTGCAGCGAGGCGAAGTACGTCTTGCGGTCAGCGATGGCCTTGAGCTTGATGCCCTTGAGGAACTTCAGCTTGCCGTCCTTGATGAACAGCACTTTGTTGCCGATGTCGCGGTTGAACGCGGATCGCACCTTGCGTTCCGCGTGCATGGCATCGGCCAGTTCATCGACCAGGAAGTCGAGCGTCATGTCGATGAGATGGGGGTCTTCACCTTCCTGCCCGAGGTGGAGTGGCGCAGGCGGCAGGCCCTTGGCGAAGGCTTCGGCCTGAGCCAGCAGCGCAGCCTTGCCATCGAGCGCGCGCAGGAACGTCGAGCCGCCGTGGCCATCGTTGCGGGCCTCGGCGATGGGAGTGCCGTCGAAGACGACGGTAGCGCTGAAGCACATCGTTTCCTCGCTGGCAAAGTCTGCCACCTTGAGGTTCTTCAGCTTGATGCGGTCTTGCTTGGTGATGTTTTCCATGGGAAGTCCTGAATCGACCGGGTGGCGACTTGCCCCTGATGGGACGTGACGGCCATCCCGTGGGTTGGAGAAAGAGGCATCGGTGCCCGGTGGGCAGCGTTCGCCGGTGAGATGCCGAGGCGAACTGGCGGGTGGCGTGGGCGGAACCCACGGCAGCCTTGACACCCTGGCTGCGGGCTGCTGCCGATACATCGGCAATGCAGGAGGGAGAATGGCGCGGCCCGCAGGCTGCGTCGCCGATCAATCCGAAGCGGTCGAGCCCGTCTTGTGCAGGCACTGCACGAGCCGCTGCCCCAGCCATGCCATGCACGGGACGGCCATGGAGTTGCCGATCGCCTTGTAGCGCGGGGCGTCCGTGGCGGGCTTGCCGCGGTACGGGATCAGCGTGTAGTCGTCGGGCATTCCTTGCAGCCGCTCGCACTCAACTGGCATCAGCCGCCGCACGCGCCACTGCGACCAGTCGCCGGGGCCAGGGTCGTTCCAGTCGTAGCGGAAATGCGCCCCGAAGTCGGGGGTCAGCACATGGGGCTTGTCCGCGCCGCCGCCGCTGGTGCGCAGTGCGGTCGCTACGTTGCCGCCCAGTTCCAAGGCCAGTCCTTCGGCGCGGCCACGCAGCGCCGCGCTCAGCACCATGGGCCGGCCCTGGCCCGGCTTGCCGCCGCCCGTGGAAAGCGTTCCGGCAAGCTGGCCGTGACCGGATTCGAGCCGCAGTTCGCCACGGGAGTTTTGTGCGAAAGCGACGGCTGGCACCACACCCGCATTCGCGCGACTGTTGCGGTGCCCACCAGCGCGCAGCGTCGGTGCTTGGTTCTCCATCGCATCCGCGCCGCTGCCCTGGGCGGTGAAGGCGATGATCGGAACACCCTTGCCGGTGCCGTCTTCGCTGCTGCCCTTGCCTCCATTGGCGGTGCTGAGCGTGTGGGTGACGTTGCCTGCAACGGATTGCGCGAGGAAGGTTTCGACCTCAAAGTCATTCTTCGGACCGGGCGCGGCGGTCAGGCAGGCGGCCACGTCGATGGGACCTGCGGTATTGCCACCGCCGAACCCGAACGTGATGGTGACCTTGCCATAGGGCCGCTTCAGTCCGGCGTAGCCGCCTGCTGCTGCAGCGCCATGTCCAGCAGTGTGGGAAGCGTCTTGCCACGGCGAGCAGCCCGGCGAAGAATCCCCGCGCAGGCCGTCGCGCTCAAAAAGTACTTCTGCGGGATCGAGGTCATCTCCACCACTTGCCACAAGAAACACGCGCTTGCGGCGTTGGGCGACACCGAAATATTGAGCGTCGAGCACGCGCCAGGCGATGCGGCGGCGGGGTCCAGACACACAACCAGCGTGCGCCCACCGATCCCCTGGCGGCTGGAGCGCACGGCTTTCTCCGGCCAGTGCCCCCAGGAAATGCCCGAAGGCATTGCTGCGGTCGTTGAGGACGCCGGGGACGTTTTCCCAGACGAGCGTGGCCGCCGGGCGGCGGTCTTGATGGCGGGTTTGGTCCATGGCATTGGCAAGCTCCACATAGGCAAGGGTCAAGGCACCGCGCGGGTCATCCAGCCCACGGCGCGCACCGGCCACGCTGAACGACTGGCACGGCGTGCCGCCGACCAGGATGTCTGGCGCCGGCACCGTGCCGGCGCGCACCTGGCGGGCGATCGCGGTCATGTCGCCCAGGTTGGGCACGCGGGGATAGCGGTGGGCGAGCACGGCGCTCGGGAACGGCTCGATTTCGGCGAACCACGCGGCTTCGAGGCCGAGGGGTTGCCAGGCGAGGCTCACGGCCTCGATGCCGCTGCACACGCTGCCGTACAGCAGTGGCGCGGCCTGGGGCACACCGCGTGGGGTGCGAGGTTGCGGGTTCATGTCGGGTCTCCTGTTCGTGTGGCCCAGGGCGGGCCGGGACGTTGATCGGCAGGAGAAAGGCGCCGAAGGCCGTGTGGCCTTCGGCTCGGGAGGACAGAACCACCCGTGGGCTGTTGCAGGCCCGGTCGTCGCTAGAACCGTCTGCTGTCAGCAATCGCACCCGGCGCATGTCGTGGTTGGCGCCGGCATCTTCTGGCGCACATCCGCGCACAAAAGGAGCCCAGTTTTTCGCCGTTGGGCACGGCATCGAATACCGCTGACCACGAAGGGTCTCCGGGTGGCTCGCGCAGCCTGGCAAGCCATCGGGGGACCCTTCGCAGAGGCGGAAAAATGCAGATCAGCAGAACGCGCCGGGAGACCCCGGACATGGTTCGCGGAGAAGCTACCTTCAGGTCCCGCGGCCGGGGACGGCCGGGCGGGACGCGCACACGGACAAGAGAAGGCGTTGCGCGCTGGGCGTCCCGCAGGGCGTGCGGGACATGGGCCACGCCGCCGATGGCGGGCACGGCTCTCGGGGAACGGGGTCGGTCAAGAGCCTCTGCGGCCGCTACTGCGCGGGCGCGAGGCACCGCGCTTGGACGCGCCGGTTTCGACCGGCAGCGTGCCTTTGCAGTCGGGGTAGCGACTGCACGACCAGAAGGGGCCGGTCTTGCCGGTGCGCTGGCGCGTCGGTGCGCCGCACTGCGGGCAAGCGGGTCCTTGGGGAACCTTGATGGACAGCGAGGTGCTGCCGTACTGCGCGATCAGTTGCGAAATCCATGCGGTCTGCTTGCCGAGGAACACGTCCAGGGTGAGCTGTCCGGCCTCGATCATGTCGAGCGCCTGTTCCCACACGGCGGTGGTTCCGGGGTCGGCAATCGCCGCGGGCACGGCGTCGATCAACGTGAATGCCGCATCCGATGCCCGGATGGAGCGTCCTTTCTTCACGATGTAGCCGCGGGCGATCAGCCCACCGATGATGTTGGCCCGTGTCGCCTCGGTGCCGATGCCGACCGTATCCTTGAGCTTCTGCTTCAGGCGCGGGTCCGTCACCAGCTTGGCGACCCCCTTCATGGACTTGACCAGTTCGCCCTGCGTGTAGGGCTTGGGCGGCATCGTCTTGAGCGCCTTGATCTCGGCTTCGGCCACCTGGCACGCCATGCCCTCGCGCAGCGCGGGGAGCACCTGGCTGCGCGCCGTGGCTTCTCCATCCTCGTCCGCTTGCGGCTCGGCCAGCACCAGACGCCAGCCTCTGACGACCACCTGCTTTCCGGTGGCCGCCAGCTTCTGCTGGCCGCAGGAAAGCTCGGCAACGGTGCGGTCGAACTCGTGGTGAGGGAGGAACTGCGCGAGGTAATGCGCGCGGATCAGCCGGTACACCGCCAGTTCCTTCTCGCTCATCGCAGAGAGGTTCGCGGGTTCGAGCGTCGGGATGATGCCGTGGTGCGCCGTGACCTTGCCATCGTTCCAGGCGCGTGAGCGCTGGGAGCGGTCGAGCTGGCCCATTATGGGATGCAGCGAGGGGTCGGTCTTGAGCAGGCTGTCCAGGACAGTCGGCACTTCCGCGAACATGCTTTCGGGCAGGTAGCCCGAATCGGAGCGTGGATACGTCGTGGCCTTGTGCGTCTCGTACAGGGCCTGGGCGATCTCCAGGGTCTCCTGCACGTCCAGCCCAAGCTGCTTGGAACAAACCTCCTGAAGCGTGCCCAGGTCGAACAGCAGCGGCGGGCCTTCGCGCACACGCTCGGTCTCGACCGATACCACCTGGGCGCTGCCCGCAGTGCGGATCTGCTGCGCGGCCTGCTGGGCGATGGGCTGCTGCAGACAGCGGCCGGCGTCGTCGGTGCAGCCATCGGGCGGAATCCACTGCGCGCTGAAAGCCTGTCCACCTGCGGAAAGGGACACGTCGATGGCCCAGAACGGCACCGACTTGAAGGCCGCGATCTCGCGGTCGCGGTCCACGACGAGTTTGAGCGTCGGCGTCTGGACGCGCCCGACCGACAGCACGCCGTCGTAACCTGCCTGCCGGCCCAGCACGGTGAACAACCGGCTGAGGTTCATGCCCACGAGCCAGTCGGCGCGCGAGCGCGCCAGTGCCGAGTAGTACATCGGCAGCGTGTCGGAGGAAGGCCGCAGCTTGCCGAGCGCGGTGCGGATCGACGCATCGTTGAGCGCCGACAGCCATAACCGCTCGATGGGGCCGCGGTAGCCGCACAGGTCGATAATTTCGCGGGCGATCAACTCGCCCTCGCGGTCAGCATCGGTGGCGATGACCAGTTGGGTCGCCTTCGTCAGAAGCGCCTTGACGACCTTGAATTGCGTGGCGGTCTTCGGTTTGACCTCGACCCGCCACTGCTGGGGAACGATGGGCAACTGCCCCAGCGACCAGCGTTTGAGCGCCGCGTCATAGACCTCGGGGGCTGCCGCTTCTACGAGATGGCCGATGCACCAGGTGACGGTGACGCCGGAGCCGCTGAGACAGCCTTCACCGCGCTGCGTCGCGCCGAGAATCCGGCCAATGTCTTTGCCCTGGGAGGGCTTCTCGCACAAGAACAGCCGCATGTCCGTCCATCCGATTTCCGTGGTTCATTGAGTTGCTGGAATCGAGGATGCCGAGCACCACCAGGGGCAGCAGCAAACAAGCCGCATGCGGTGGCGACCACTTTCACGGGATGGAATGGCGGGGACGGGAGTGGCGTGCGGCCGGGGGTGTGCGGTTCGGGAGCCGCGGCTTTCGGGCGCGCGTGGAAGCCGGTGGACGTTGATGGAGCTATCCCCTGGGGATAGCTCGCTAGGGCATGGGGCGACGAACGACTGCCGTCGCCCCATGCCGGGTCACTTCCTGCGCTTCGGCTCCTTCGGCGCGGTCGGTTCCTGGGCGGCCTGGGGCTTCGGCTGCGCCTCCTGCGCGGTCTCCTGCTGCCCGGGGCTGAGGGTCACGGACTCGATGCGGAACGGCAGGATGCCGACGCTGCGCGCGTTGATCTGCCAGGTCTCGCGCGGCTGATCCTCGTTGTCCGTCCAGGGTTCGCGTTCCATGCGGCCGACGACCAGCACACGCATGCCTTTCTGGTACAGGTCCTTCCAGTGCGCGGCGTCGCGGTGCCAGATTTCCACCGGCGCCCAGAAGCCGCCGCGATCCTCGAAGGTGCCATCCTTCTTGGGAATGGGGTTGTCGAAATAGACGTTCAGGCGCAGAAGGCGGCTGGGCTCGTCGTTGCCGTTGGGGAACTCCCGGTACTCGGGGGGCGAACCGATGTTGCCTTCGCCAGAAAAATGCGTGCTCATGTTGCAATCTCCGTGGTGGTTGAAATACCCGCTGGTTGGCGGCGGGCGCGTGCTGGGGTGCCCTGCGCGATTACCGATCGCGCAGGGTGGGCGGTGTGGACTTGAGCCGGCGCAGGTAGGCGTCTTCCGCCTCGGCGGCCTTGCTGGCGCACTCCTGGGCCTGCCTGCCCAAGGTGTGCAACAGGCTGATCTGCATGTTCAGCGTGATGCGCTGAAGCTCGATCGCGTGCAGGTCGGAGAGCAGGTTGACCGGCGTGCTGGTGCTCGCCATCAGCTCCTGCCACAGGGCCACGCCCATGGCTGACCTGTCGTGCTTGCGCCAGCGAAAAAACACCGTGCCTGCGCCAGTGGTCTGCTGGGCCAGTTCGATAGGCAGCAGGTGGAAGGGATGCCCGAGGGCCTGTTGCAGCACCTGTCGCTGCGCCAAGCCAATCAATTCGTCGCGCATGGCGAAGCACTGGCTGGCCCAGACCTCCAAGTCCCCTTTACCTTTAAAAGGCTTTAAAAGGCCTTTTTGAGAGCCTGCGTGTTCCAGCCGCATGAAGGCGGTCTGTTGCAACGGGCGGAAGTAGCGGGTGTCGCGGTTCGGGTCGCTCATGCCTGCGCGTCCTCGCCTGCGGTGGTCTCGGGTGCCTCGGTGGTGGTGGCCTCGTCGCTGGGCGATGCGGTTGCGGCAGGACCGTCACCGCGCTGCTGCAGGCCACGGCGCACGATCGGCGGCGCGAACTTCGAGCGGCGCGTGCCTTCCAGCACGTTCTGCGGCAGTTCACCGAATTTCTCCAGCGCCGCCCGCGCTGCGGCATTCTTCGCGGCGAAGTCGTCGCGGGTGCAGCCCGAGTAGCGGTACTGCTGGGCCAGGCTGAAAAGACTGCGCAGCGCATGTGCGCCTTCGTTGAGCCAGCGTTCGAGCGTCGAGCGATCGATCAGCGCGGTGTGGTGCGCGAGGATCAGCTTGCGGGCGATGTCGTCGTAGTCGGCCAGCAGATACACCGCGGCAAAGCCCAACTGCGCATTGACGAACAGCGGCAGCTTGACGGGCTGCACGTTGAGGTTCTCGCCCAGGGTGAGTGCCGGCGGCACGCTCGCCAGGGCCTGGTCCACCTGCTCGCGTAGCGTTTGCAGCGTGGCCTTCGTCTGGTCGAGCTTGTCCTCGATGCGCAGCATCCAGAAGTCGCTGTACGGGTCGTCCTGCTCCGAGCCGCGCCGCATCTTGTTCATCTGGGCGATGTAGCCGTTCAGGCCGACGATGCCCGGTCGTCCCTCGGCGGCGGCGCGGCCGTGCCAAATGCGCGAGGCGTGGTGCGTGTGCAGCGTCAGCGACATCGCGCTGCGCAGGGAGCCGAGATTCAGTTGCAGGGGTTCGTTGGTGGTTGCCATGGTGTCCGCTCGTTGTTGGAAAAGAGCGGACAGCTTCGGCAGGTAGCGGAAGGCAGTCAGTCAACAAACCGAAACCCGCCCGTCCCCGGTTCAGAGCGCGGCGGTTGCATGCGGCGCGAGCTATCCCCAGGGGATAGCTCCATGGAGCGCCAAGGAACGCTGCACACCCGGATCAGCGCGGACAAGGCTGATCTGCGGCAGGCGAACGAGGCCTGGCGTGCAGCGGTTCGACGTCGTAGCCGTCAGTGGAACTATCCCCAGGGGATAGTTCCACTGAAAGCCACCGGCATCCACTTCACCGCCTTGCACGCCCGCTCACTTGCTGGCAAGCAGATTGCGCAGCCGCTCGATGTGCTGCTTGGCAACTTCTGGCGGCACAGGCTTGCCCTGCGGCTGGGATGGTGGTGCCGCTGGTGGTGGCCGCTCGTTTGGCGGGGAAGGTGCTGATGGCGCGTCTTTCTTGGCCCAGGCGTTGAACTCGCCATGGATGGCCCGCTGGATGATGCCGAACAGATACCCCGCAGGATTGCGGATGCCATGATTGGCGCAGCGTGTAGCCCATTCGTCCAGCACGGCCTGCCTGAGCGAAACATCGACTTGCTGCAATGCCACTCTGGCACCTGTTTGCTGCTCTGCCTTCAGTTCCGCGAAGCGCTTGGGCCATTGCAGGTCGCCCAGCACGCGCGCCTGCGCGGTAGTACGTACTTCATTAATACGACGACTACGTACTGTACGGGCCTGCTTCGGATTCCGAAGAGAGGCGTCTGGCGCGGGTTTCGGCCCTGCTTCGGAGTCCGAAGTGGGGTCATCAGGATTCCGAAGAGGGCTCGCAACCCCTTCTTCGGAATCGTGAGTGGCATCCTCTTGTGGATAACTTTCGGTCGCCGTGATGCCTTGGCTGGCGAGACGTTCGGCCAGGACCTGCAGCCGTGACGGCAGTGTGCGGCCGGACAGCAGCGGGTCTTCCGCGATTTCCTTGAGTGTGTTCAGGCCCACGATCTGCACGGCTTTGGCCGAATGGCCGAGCGCCTGGCTGACGAGTTGCAGGTAGTCTGGGTCGAGCTGCATCGCTTCAAAGGGGGTCAGCGGCTCGTCGTGCAGGACATAGAGGTTGCCGAGGATGCGGCCGGTCTTGGGCTCGCGGCGGCGCCGCACCAGGCTCAACCATCGGGTGAGGCGCAACAACGTCAGGGCACGCGCCACGGTTTCGTGCGAGGCTTGCCCGGCACAGGGCATCGACGCTAGCCAGGGCCGAAGCTGTTCATACGTCGGGAACGCCGTCACGCCATCGTCGTTGAGCATCAGCCGGAAGACCTGCCAGGCGTTGCGCTCCAACGGCGTCAGGCGACGGTCGAGGAAAAGGCGCCGCGGTACGGTCTCGTGCCGATTGCCGCTGAACAGGAAGGCATCGCCAGACGTCGGGGTCGTGGGCATCGCGACAGGCGTGGGTGTGGACGGGGGGGCGTCGGCGTTGGGCTTGGGCGCAAGGTCTTTCAGCGCAGCGTCGAACAGGTCTGCGAGTGCGATGGGGCCACGACGTGGTGCGGTGTCGTCCACGGCCATGGTCAACCCAACCCCTGATCGACCCAGCTCTTGATTGAGGCCCAGACCACCGACAGAGGCAGCAACATGCCTTCGGCCAAGTCCATGGCGGCATCGAGGATGGAGGTTTCGTCTTCGAGATCGACGTTCCTGCTGCTGGTCACTGCCTTCCACTGTCGCCACAGTTCCGTGTCCTGCTTCTCGTCTAGGACAGGGTGACGCCCCTTGCGCTTGGGCAGTCCCAGCACCTCACGGCGCAGGGCGACTTCCTGATGGGTCAGGCCATAGAAGCGGCTGACCATCTCCGTGCTGGCCCCCAGGCGCAACATGCGATCGACGGTCGCGATTTCCTTCTCCACGTCCTGCGCCTGCGAGAGCAGACGCCGGAGCACCTCGCGGTTCACGGACACGGAACACCACGAGACATTGGCGTTGGCCAGCACGCTCACCATGGCGGGATGCTTGAGCGCATCCAGCTCGGCCTCGCTGAAGCCCATCGCCTTGCAGCGGCGCAGTTGGCCGTTGCGCAGGTCGTAGAGCGCCTGGGCGATGACGGCCTGATTGAGCGGGTGCGGGGCGGACATGCGGGTCTCCTTCCTTCATGCCCCAGGGCCTGCGACACCGGATTCCAGGTCCAGCAGGCGCCGGGCCAGGCGCAGCAATCGGAACAGCTTGACCAGCGCGGTGTCGCTCAAGCGGCGTGTCGCATCGCCTTGGCCGTGCAGCAGCGCCGGCAGCTCGGCGGCAAGCTGCCCGCCGTCCAGATCGGCATCGGTGAAGCTCTGGCCTGCCAGGCTCGCCAGCAATGCCAGCACGCCGCGGCCCAGGGGTGATGGGGGCTGCGCGCTGGCATGGCATGCGAAGCCCACGCCGTCCGCGCGGTCCTCGATGCACTGATCGAGGCCTGCCTCACCCGCGATCTCGCGTGCGAACTGCGCGATGTGGATGCGCAGGCGATCGGGCGTGTCCAGGCCCGCGTCGATGTGCCAGACGTCGGAAATCGGGTAGAGACCGCCCGCCTGGACTGGAATGGACTGCAGGACATTGGCCGAGAAATCGGGCAGCGCATCCCCCAGCTCGTCGGCGACCATCCGCTGAATGGATTGCAGCCGCTCCGTCGTCGGTGCAGGCGAAACGATGTGCCCCTGCAGCAGATCACCAGGAGCCGCCACGGGGCTTCCTGCGGGCGAGCTGTCCGTCCCTGAGCCGCCCTCGCGCTCGCGCGACCCAGGTGTGGCCGCCGGCGTCGGGGCCGATGGGGTCGGCGCGGCGGGCGGGCGTGCCACGGTGCCAGGCTCAGGCAGCGCGGGCGGTGCCGATGGCGGGGTCGGATCGCTGACCAGGGCGCGATGGCGGCTTTCGGATTCGGTGAGGTCGAGCGCCAGCACGTCGTAGTCGATGCCCAGCAGCTCGGACATCTGGCCGATCAGCTCGTCCTGCACGCGCTGGGGGGCGAACTCGTCGGCCTGCGTGTCGAACTGCGACAGCACCTCCTGAAAGAAGTCGTCGAAGTCCTGTACCAGCGTGCGGCCCTTGGCGTAGCGCTCCCACGCGAGCATGCAGGCCTTGCGCATGACCGACAGGCGTTCGACCTGGTGGCGGCCGAGCCCGCCATACAGCACGTTCGGGATCGCCGGCAGGAGGTAGCGCACCGCGTCGTTCATCCGGCTGATGTGCGACTGCTGGACCGGGAAGCCATCGGCGGCGAGGCGGCGGGCCAGCTCGGACTGGCTCAGGGCGGCGCTGCTTTCCTGCTCGTAGAACTCGCGCGCCTTCTCGACGCCGAGGGCGCGCTCGATGAACGTCAGGCCCCCGCGCAATTCGTTCTCGGCCAGGTGGCCGGTCAGCATGACGACTTCGCCGCGGCTGGGCCACGGCCGGAACAGGCACGATATGCGGAAGAACCGCTCGTCCTTGGTCTCCGACCACAGTTCGCGCAGGATCGCCAGGCGTGTGTTGCCGCCGTTGCGGATGATGTAGTGGTCCTCGCCCGGGCGCCGGGTGATCGCCGGCGCCGCGTCAAGGCCGCGCTCCCGGATGGACGCTTTGATGTCCTCGTAGGCCGGGTTGCGCTTCTTCCTGGGATCGTGGTCGTAGGGGCGCAACTGGTCCAGGGTCACGACCATGGGCGTGTCGGCGATGGGGTCGCTCAAGGCCGAGGTGGACGGGCCGCTGCGCTCGAACCCGGCCGCGAGCAGCTTGCCGGCCATCTGCTGGGAGGTCATCTCAGCCATGGCGGCCTCCCTGCGCTTCGGACCGGGCCTCGCGCTCGGCGCGGCGGATCTGCGCCCGGGCATTGAGGGCCGCCCGGTGGTCGCTGGCGGTCGAACTGGTGTAGATCGCGGCGCAGCCTGCTTTGGTGAATTTGAGGTGGCCGCCCGGCGTGCGCTTGACGTGCCAGCCTTCACCGACAGCGAACTCGATCAGGGCGCGCAGCCGTTTGTGCCCTCGGGCCAGTTCATGTGCGTTCGCCATGGGGCCTCCCGGTATCAAGAGGGACAGGCGAACGGCCGGACACCGTGGCAAATCGGTGTTGCCACTGCGGGAACAGTTCGCCAGCGAGGCTGCGCATGCTGTCGAGCGCGGCGGGGGCGACTCTGCCCGGTGGCTGGCGGTACTCGACCCGATGCACCGGCAGGCCGCGCGTCGCGGCACGCGGATAGGCTTCGATGGCCGGCACGTCGGTGGCCAGCACGCGGATGTCGGCGTGATCCTGGAACAGGTCGCGCAGGGCCTGCTGGATCAACCGAGCGTTCGCCGACACAGGGTGGACACGGTTGATGAGCAGATGCAGCGGCGGCGGCTCGATGCCGAGGTGCCGGTATGGCGCGATGTCTTCGAGCAACTGCATGGTGCCGCGTCGAAGCTCTCTAGCCGCGAGGATTTCCGGGGTCACGGGCGACAGCGCGGCATCGGAGGCGAGCACGGCCATCTCCAGCAGCACCGAACGCGCGCCTTGGGTGTCGATCAGCACCAGGTCGTAAAGAGGCGCCAGGATCGGCAGCAGGTGCCTCAGCCGCAGGCGCCCATCCGGCGCGTGCAGCAGCAAGGTGTTCAACTCGCCCCGGTGGTCGTTGGACAGCACCAGGTCCAGGCCCGAAATGATTGTGCGGGACACGAGCTGGCCGAGGTCGCGCTCGTTGAAGGCCAGCAGCTCATAGATGCCACCAGGTGCGCGGTGGCTCAGCTCATAGTAGGAGGACAAGGTAGGCTGGACGTCGAGATCGAGCAGCAACACGCGCAGCCCTGCGTCTGCGGCCAGGCCACCCAGGTTCGCGGCCGTGGTGGTCTTGCCGACGCCACCTTTCGTTGAAATGATGGATACAACCTGCATGGCGTTCTCCGTGTGAGGATGGAAAGTCCGCGGGAGAACGGATCAGGCCCGGTTGTTGACGCGCTCGGCGATCCACTGATCGATCTCGATGGAATCCCAGCCGACCGCGCGCACACCCAAGCGCAGCGCTTGCGGGAACTCGCGCTTCTTCATCAGGTTGTAGATGTGGGCGCGCTTGAAGCCGGACTTCGCTTCGACTTCTTCCAGACGCAGAATGCGGCGCTCGTTGGGTGGCAGTACAGGTGTTTGCGACATGGCGGTCACTCCTGAACGCTCAGTGGCGTTTGTTGGCGTGACCTCTATTCAATAGACATGGGTGCGGAAAGACATTGCAAATGCAATCTCCGCGACTGCACATACAAGCTGGCAATCCTCAGAGCGTTGCGCTATGCAGCCGGCGTCTGGCCGTGGCGAACTTGCCGTTCAACGTCCGCTCGGCGATCCCCATGACGCCGTGGTGATGGGCGACCAGTGCGCTGACCACGGCCTCCTGCGACTTGAAGCTGGAGTACGGCGTGCCCGAGGGCGACTGGCCGAGCATCAGCTCCAGCATGCCCCCGATGATGTTCAGGTAGGTGGCCTCGGCCCGATCGCTGATCGGGCACTGCGCGCAGGCGGGAATCACCGTGGACTGCTTGAGCAGCGCGTCGTGCGTGTCCTGCAGCTCGCGAAGTTGGCGCTTGGACTGCTCCAAGGCGGATTTCAGGGCGAACTGCTCAACCAGCATGGCTTGCCCGGTTTCCAGTGAAATGGAAGGATGGGCGATGCGCTCGCTACGGGAAAAGAGAAAGCCTGGTCGGTGTTCGGGATAGTGCTGGCGCATCCAGCGCTTCAGATCGACATGGCGGACGGTGAGATCGGGAGAGTCGATCAGTTCGGTATCGTGCGTCGTGATGCCGTCCCGTCCGAAGGGAAGTTCCCCATTGAGGATGCCGTCATAGATGCGTTCGGTGTACAGCCGCAGTTCGCCCCAGCGCGGGCAGTCCATCGAATGTGGCAGGTTCCGCGCCGACGAGATCGACGCCAGGATCACCTGTTTGTATCGCAGTAGCCCGGCCCAGCGGATGGACGCTTCGATCGGGCGATAGAACACCTTTGATTTTGGTGCATTGTTGTTCATGCTCCCATCCCCTTCCAGGAGAGTTACATGGCCGACTCCTTTGGTGCCAACCGCATGGTCGGCCTGTTGTCTGTGCATGAAGCGGGGGTCAGGGACCCGCTTCGTCGTGGGGCTTGAGCCTTCTCACCAGCTCTTGCAGGTAGCCGTCGCGCGCTCGATGTGCAAAAATATGTGAGCTATCCAGATGACTGGGCCTTGGCAGGTATGGCTCAACAGTGGCCTCACACTGGCAGCGTCATGGGTTGCAGCGATCTACGCAAAACCGTTTGGGTATGGCCTGATAGCCCAGTGGTTTCAGAAGCCGCAAGCAGCGTCAACTGCTGCTTGGAACCTTGGATTTGCAGGGAGAATCCAGTGGGGCGATATTTGATTAGGATGCTGATATATCGAGATAGCATTACGCACGAGCAGTTTGTGGTGACAGCGAACCGCAGATTTGACGCTCACCAAGCCGTTGCTTCATGTTGCTGCTGGTGCGGTTGGAGGCCGCAACGTGGAGCGGGGATGCTGAGTAGCCACTTTGGCTCAGTAGCTTGCCCTTGTTGCGGTTGAGATCACATCAGAGGGCGAATAGCTCGCAGTTCTCTGCATACCGAAGGATGAGTTGTCTGTTCTCTAAGAGTGGACTTTGGCTAGCATGCCCGTGGTAAAATGAGAACGGCTGATACAGGAAGTGCGTTCGGAAGTCACCGGATTGGTTTCCAGCGTTTTAATTCAACACTTTGGTCTGTCCATGACTCGTACCGCTTCGACCAACATCGCTCTGTGGTGGCGCTTCCAATAGGAAGCGGCATGTCGTTGCGGTCTTGACCGCACCTTGCCGCCGTACCGGCAGGCAAGGTTTCAAAGAAGGCTACTCCGGCACGGCGGCTCCAAGATTTGAGGAGATTGCCCGATGCCCTTAGCACCCCAGCCCCATCTTCGAGCTCAGGCCCCGCGCGCCGCGTCGCCGCGGGCCGTAAGCTTGGCCGTTTTGTCTTGGCCCTCAAGCCAGCCACGCGAGCGGAGGCGCTTCCTCAGTACACCGTGTCGGCGCACCCTACGGCCTCTCTCAAAATTCATTGTGACCCAGTGCCGACCTCTACCTGCGCTTCGTCCATCGCAATCGACCGTCGATGTGTGTAATGATGTGTGTAATGGAGGTGGTGTGTAATGAAAAACATCAATAAAAACAAGGAGTTATGATGATGAAAGTCCTGATGATCGACAACTACGACAGCTTCACCTACAACATCGTGCAGTACTTCGGCGAGCTGGGCGCCGAGGTCGAGGTGTTCCGCAACGACGAGATCACGCTGGAGGGCATCGCCGCGCGCGCGCCCGAGCGCCTGGTGATCTCGCCCGGCCCGTGCTCGCCGGCGGAGGCGGGCATCTCGGTGGCGGCGATCCAGCATTTCGCCGGCAAGCTCCCCATCCTGGGCGTGTGCCTGGGCCACCAGAGCATAGGCGCGGCCTACGGCGGGCGCATCGTGCGCGCGCAGCAGCTCATGCACGGCAAGACCAGCCTCATCACCACCACGCAGACCGGCGTGTTCGCGGGCCTGCCGCGGCAGTTCACGGTCAACCGCTACCACTCGCTGGCCATCGAGCGCGCGAGCTGCCCCGAGGTGCTGGAGGTCACGGCCTGGACGGATGATGGCGAAATCATGGGCGTGCGCCACCGCGAGCTGCCCATCGAGGGCGTGCAGTTCCACCCGGAGAGCATCCTCACCGAGCACGGCCACGCCATGCTCAGGAACTTCCTGGATCAAAAGTAATAGCTGCCAGCGCTTGCTCCACAAGGCTTCAAGCATAGAAAAGGCCTGAAATCGTTGCGGAACAAGCGCCAGCAGCTATCAATTTTCAAGGTATCCCCATGACCCCCATCACCCCCCAGGAAGCGCTGCAACGCACCATCGAGCACCGCGAGATCTTCCACGACGAGATGCTGCACCTCATGCGCATGATCATGAGCGGCGAGCTCTCGCCCGTCATGACCGCGGCCATCACCACCGGCCTGCGCGTGAAGAAGGAAACCATCGGCGAGATCACCGCCGCCGCGCAGGTGATGCGCGAGTTCTCCCACAAGGTCCAGGTGCAGGACACCACGCACCTCGTGGACATCGTGGGCACCGGCGGCGACGGCGCCAACACCTTCAACATCTCCACCTGCGCCACCTTCGTGATCGCCGCCGCGGGCGCCAAGGTCAGCAAGCATGGCGGGCGCAGCGTCAGCAGCAAGAGCGGCAGCGCCGACGCCATGGAGGCGCTGGGCGTGAACATCATGCTGCAGCCCGCGCAGATCGCCGACTGCATCCGCGACGTGGGCATAGGCTTCATGTTCGCGCCCAACCACCACCCCGCCATGAAGAACGTGGCGCCGGTGCGCAAGGAGCTGGGCGTGCGCACCATCTTCAACATCCTGGGGCCGCTCACCAACCCCGCGGGCGCGCCCAACATCCTCATGGGCGTGTTCCACGAGGACCTGGTGGGCATCCAGGTGCGCGCGCTGCAGCGCCTGGGCGCCGAGCACGCGCTGGTGGTCTATGGCCGCGACGGGCTGGACGAGATCAGCCTGGGCGCCGGCACGCTGGTGGGTGAGCTCAAGGACGGCGTGGTGCGCGAGTACGAGATCCACCCCGAGGACTTCGGCCTGCGCATGGCGGGCACGCGCGCGCTGCGCGTGGACAACCCCGAAGAGTCCAAGGCCATGCTGCTGGGCGTGCTGCAGGGCCAGGAGGGCCCGGCGCGCGACATCGTCTGCCTGAACGCCGGCGCCGCGCTGTACGCGGCCAACGTGGCCGACTCGCTGGAGGACGGCCTGCGCCGCGCGCAGCAGGCACTGGCCAGCGGCGCGGCCCAGGCCAAGCTGCACGAGCTGGTCGCCTACACCCAGAAGTCTGCGGCCTGACGCCGCGCCCGATAGCCCCGAGGAGCTCCGCGTGTCCGACATCCTGCAAAAAATCTGCGCCGTGAAGGTCGAGGAAGTGGCCGCCGCGCAAAAGCGCGTGTCCTTCGCCACCATGCGCCGCGACGCCGAGAGCCGCGTGCTCACGCGCGACTTCGAGGGCGCGCTGCGCGCCAGGATCGCCCAGGGCCAGGCGGCCGTGATCGCCGAGATCAAGAAGGCCAGCCCCAGCAAGGGCGTGATCCGCGCGGACTTCGTGCCCGCGGACATCGCGCAGAGCTACGCCGAGGGCGACGGCACGGTCAGCGCGGCCTGCCTGTCGGTGCTGACCGACCGCCAGTTCTTCCAGGGCCAGCCCGACTACCTCAAGCAGGCACGCGCCAGTTGCCTGCTGCCGGTGCTGCGCAAGGACTTCATGGTCGACCCCTACCAGATCTACGAGTCGCGCGCCATGGGCGCCGACTGCGTGCTGCTGATCGCCGCCTGCCTCGATGACGGCCTGATGGCGGAGATGGAGCAGATCGCCCGCAGCCTGGACATGGCCGTGCTCGTGGAGGTGCACGACCGCGCCGAGCTCGAGCGCGCGCTCAGGCTCAACACGCCGCTGGTGGGCATCAACAACCGCAACCTGCGCACCTTCGAGGTCAGCCTGCAGACCACGCTGGAGCTGCGCCAGGAGGTGCCGGCCGACCGCCTGCTGGTGACCGAGTCCGGCATCCTCGGCCCCGAGGACGTGCGGACCCTGCGCGACGCCGGCGTCCACGCCTTCCTCGTGGGCGAGGCCTTCATGCGCGCGCCCGATCCGGGCGGGGCACTGGCGCAGCTGTTCGCCTGAACACACCCTGGCCCCCGGGGCCTTTGAGCGCGGCATACCATATGCAAAAAAGTAACAGCATGTAGGCACACCCTTTTTTTGAAGCGTCATGCCGGGGCCGTTTTCTGTTCCGCCCGCCTGAGGAGTTGTTTTGAAGGACCAATGGAACGCGCATAACGCACGTTTTCGCAAGGAGTGGTGGGGGCTGGCGGTACTGTGGCTGCTCCTGGGGGTGTCGATAGCGATGGTGCTATGGCTGGAGCGGCGTGACAAGGAAGCCGTTGAGCGCCAGCAGCTTATGCACCAGGCGCGCATCGTGCACAAAAACCTGCAACGCCAGATACACGCGGTGGACCACGCGTTGCTGAGCCTGAGACAGGACGTGGTGCGGTGGCACGCCTGGGATCAGAGGCCATATTGGCTCGGTGAGCGGCTGCGGGCCTTCAGCGATGCCATGACCAGCGTGCGCACCTTGAGCGTTTTGGACGCCAATGGCAAGACGATCGCCTCCAGTCGCAGCGAGTTGGTGGGCGAACAATTTGCCAGCCGCGACTATTTCCAGGCGGCGCGCCGTGCAGCGGCTACGGAGAATGACCCGCTGATCGTCAGCCCACCATTTCATACGCGGTTGGGCGTTTGGGCCATGAATCTGACGCGCGCGGTGCGCGGGCCCGATGGCAATCTGGTGACCGTCGTGACCGCCACGCTGGACCCGGAGGAGTTCAAGACCCTGCTGGAGTCCGTGCGCTATGCACCCGACGTGGTCGCCACCCTGGCGCATGGCGACGGCCTGCGCTTTCTCAGCGCCCCCGCCGACGCGCAGCAGCTCGGCGTGGACCTGGCGCAGCCCGGCACCTTGTTCCAGAAGCACCGCGACAGCGGCCTGCCCGAGAGCCTGTATGCCGGCCCGCTGGAGCCCGGGCAGGCGCTGCAATTGACTGCCATGCACACCATCCACCCCGCCGACCTGCAGATGGACAAGCCGCTGGTGGTGACCGTGGGGCGCGACTGGCACCAGATGTTCGCCCCCTGGCGCGCCCGCGCCTGGACACTGGGCGGTGCCTGGCTGCTGGCGGGCCTGGCCCTGGCCCTGAGCCTGGGTGTCACCCAGCGCCGCCGCCACCAGCTCTGGCAGCGCGAACAGGAGCTGGCCACGCAGACGGCCACGCAGCAGGCGCGCTGGCAGGCCGTGCTGCAGGCCACACAGCAGGGCGTGTGGGATTGGGACCTGGCCACAGGCACGGTGTACTTCTCGCCCGTCTGGAAATCCATGCTGGGCTATGGCGAAGGCGACATCGGCAACGGCCTGCAGGAGTGGCAAAGCCGGGTCCACCCCGATGACCTGGAGCACGTGCTGAACGATGTGGAGCGCCATTTGCGCGGCGAAACGGCGTACTACGAGAGCTTGCACCGCGTGCGCTGCAAGGATGGCAGCTACAAGTGGGTGCAGGACCGCGGCCAGGCCCTGGAGCGCGACGCCCGCGGGCGGCCGCTGCGCCTCATCGGCACGCACACGGACGTCACCGCGCAGCGCCAGCACCAGGAGACGCTGGACCGGCTCACCGAGAACGTGCCCGGCGCGCTCTACCAGTACCAGCGCGAGCCCGACGGGCGCAGCCACTTCCCCTATGCCAGCCGCGGCGCGGAAGACATCTACGGCCTGCCGCCGCAGGTGCTGCACGCGGACGCGGCGCCGGTGTTCGAGCGCATCCACCCCGACGACCTGCAGACGGTCAAGGACAGCATGTTGCATTCGGCGCAGACGCTGCAGCTGTGGCGCTGCGAATACCGCGTGCTGCTGCCCGGAAAGGGGGAGCGCTGGGTCAGCGGGCAGGCGCGGCCCGCGCGCACGGCCTCGGGGGCGGTGCTGTGGCATGGCTACATCCACGACGTGACGCAGGCCAAACAGCAATCGCTGCTGTTGCAGGAGACCGAGCGCCTGCTCAAGCACCTGATGCAGGAGATGCCCATCGGCCTGTGCATGGTCGATGCCGGCGGAGCCATCTACTTTCGCAACCGGCGCTTCCAGGATCTGCTCGGCTTCAGCGACGGCGAAGTGCCCACGCTGGCGCAGTGGTGGCTGCGCGCCTACCCCGAGCCGCAGTACCGCGCACAGGTCATCGCCAACTGGAACGCGGCCCTGGCCCAGGCCGCCGCCCAGGGCGGGGAAATCCCGGACCAGGAGTACCGCGTCACCGACCGCGACGGGCGCTTGCGCAGCATGCTCATCGGCGGGCTGGCGTTTGGCGACCACTTCATGGCCACCTTTGTGGACCAGACCGAGCAACGCGCGCAGCAGGAGCTGCTGCACAATCTGGCCTTCATGGACGGGCTGACCGGCCTGGCCAACCGCAGCCAGTTCGACCGCAGCCTGCAGGCCGAGTGGCGCCGCTGCCGCCGCAGCGGCAAGCCGCTGGCGCTGGCACTGATCGATATCGACCACTTCAAGCAGTACAACGACCTCTATGGCCACCCGCAGGGCGACGCCTGCCTGCGCGCCGTGGCCGAGGTGCTGCGCGCCGGGCTGGGGCGTTCGCACGACCTGGTGGCCCGCTACGGCGGGGAGGAATTCGTCTGCCTGCTGCCCGAATGCGACCTGGACGGCGCGCGCGCCAAGGCCCAGGCGCTATGCCGGGCAGTGCAGGCGCGCGGCCTGGCGCACGCCGGCTCGCCGGTGGTGCCGGTGGTCACCGTGAGCATTGGCGTGGCCAGCGCGGTGCCGCGCCAGGGCGCCACCCCCGAGCAGTTGCTGGCACGCGCCGATGCGCACCTCTACCGCGCCAAGGCCGCGGGCCGCAACCGCGTGGACGACGGCACGGATGCGCTCTCATAAAATGAGCTTCCTGCGCTGGCTGGATCAGCGCCAGAGCCCATTTTGACCATGAATTCCACACCCGCGCCCCGCGCCACCCAGTTGCAAAACGCCGACCCCGCCGGCTGGCCCGTGGCGCCCGGCTGGCAGCCGCTGGTCGATGGCTTTTTCGCCAGCGCGCGCGGCCAGGCGCTGCGCGCCTTTCTGCAGGCGCGCCTGGACGCGGGCGCCACCCTCTTCCCGCCCGAGCCGCTGCGCGCGCTGGCGCTCACGCCGCCCGAGGCCGTGCGCGTGGTCATCCTGGGCCAGGACCCGTACCACGGGCGCGGCCAGGCCGAGGGACTGGCGTTTTCCGTGGCGCCGGGCGTGGCGCTGCCGCCCTCGCTGCGCAATATCTTCAAGGAGCTGCAGCGCGACCTGGGCACGCCGCCGCCCGCCTGGCCCGTGCCCGGCGGCAGCCTGGTGAAGTGGGCCGAAAACGGCGTGCTGCTGCTCAACACCTGCCTCACGGTGGAGGAAGGCCAGCCCGCCAGCCACACGGGCCAGGGCTGGGAGCAGCTCACCGACGCCGTGATCCGCCAGGTGGCGCAGGGCCCGCGCCCCGTGGTGTTCATGCTCTGGGGCAGCCACGCGCAGTCCAAGCGCGCGCTCATCCCTGCGGACCAGGGGCATCTGGTGCTGTGCGCCAACCACCCCTCGCCGCTGTCGGCACTGCGCCCGCCCGTGCCCTTCATCGGCTGCGGGCATTTCGGCCAGGCGCGCGCCTTTCGGGCGCAGCAGGCGGCGGCGGGCGCGGCGCCGCCTGCCGCCGCCGATCTCAGGCCAGCAGGGCGTTGACGCGCTTGACGTAGGCGGCCGGGTCCTCGGGCAGGCCGCCTTCGGCCAGCAGGGCCTGGTCGAACAGGATGTGCGCCAGGTCGTGGAAATGCACGCTGCCGTCGAGCTTCTTCACCAGCGCGTGCTCGGGGTTCACTTCCAGCACCGGCTTGGCGTCCGGCGCCTTCTGGCCGGCCTGCTTGAGCAGGCGCGCGAGCTGCGTGCTCATGCCGCCGTCCTGCACCACCAGGCAGGCCGGTGAATCGACCAGGCGCGTGGTCACGCGCACGTCTTCGGCCTTGTCCTTGAGGGCCTCTTTCAGCTTGGCCAGCACGGGCTTGAAGGCTTCGGCGGCCTCCTCGGCGGCCTTCTTCTCGGCCTCGTCCTGCAGCTTGCCCAGGTCCACCGCGCCCTTGGCCACGGACTGCAGCGGCGTGCCGTCGAAGTCCTGCAGGTAGTTCAGCGCCCACTCGTCGACACGGTCGGTCATGAGCAGCACCTCGATGCCCTTCTTCTTGAAGACCTCGAGCTGCGGGCTGTTCTTGGCAGCGGCCAGGGTGTCGGCGGTGATGTAGTAGATGGCCTCCTGGCCTTCCTTCATGCGCGCCTTGTAGTCGGCAAAGGACACGCTGGGCGTGTCCGTGCTGGTGGAGGCAAAGCGCAGCAGCTTGGCGATGCGCTCGCGGTTGCCGAAGTCCTCGCCCAGGCCCTCCTTGAGCACGGCGCCGAACTCGGCGTAGAACTGCGTGTACTTGCCTTCCTTGGCCTTGTCTTCCTCGCTCAGCACGTCGGTCACGCCGTCGGCGCCCTCGGTGGGGGCGTCGTGCTTGTCATGCTTGGCCAGGTCTTCGAGCATGGAGAGCACGCGCTTGACCGAGCCGTCGCGGATCAGGCGCACGTCGCGGCTTTCCTGCAGCAGCTCGCGGCTCACGTTGAGCGGCAGGTCGGCGGAGTCGATCACGCCGCGCACGAAGCGCAGGTACTGGGGCATGAGGCTTTCCGCGTCGTCCATGATGAACACGCGCTTGACGTAGAGCTTGACGCCCGCATGCTTGCCCTGCTGGTACAGGTCGAACGGCGCCTTGGCCGGGATGTAGAGCAGTTGCGTGTACTCGGTGTTGCCCTCGACGCGGTTGTGGCTCCAGCTCAGGGGGTTCTCGTAGTCGTGGCTGATGGCCTTGTAGAACTCCTGGTACTGCTCGTCGCTGATGTCCTTCTTGGGGCGCGTCCACAGGGCGCTGGCCTTGTTCACGGTCTCCCACTCGCCGGTCTTGACCATGGCGCCGGGCTCGCCTTCCTTCTCGCTGTCCTTCCATTCCTCTTTTTCCATGAGGATGGGCAGGCTGATGTGGTCGGAGTACTTGGCGATGACCTGCTTGAGCTTCCAGGCGTTGAGAAACTCCTCGGCGTCCTCGCGCAAATGCAGGATGACGCTGGTGCCGCGCTGCGCGCGCGTGAGCGTCTCGACCTCGAAGTCGCCCGTGCCGCCGCTGATCCAGCGCACGCCTTCCTCGGGCTTCATGCCGGCGCGGCGCGACTCGACGGTGATCTTGTCGGCCACGATGAAGCCCGAGTAGAAGCCCACGCCGAACTGGCCGATGAGCTGGGCGTCCGCCTTCTGGTCACCCGAGAGCTTGCTCATGAAGTCCTTGGTGCCGCTCTTGGCGATGGTGCCCAGGTGGTCTATGGCCTCCTGCGCGCTCATGCCGATGCCGTTGTCCTGGATGGTGAGCGTGCGGGCGGTCTTGTCGAAGCGCACGCGCACTTCGAGGTGGGGCGCGTCCTCGTACAGGGCGGCGTTGTTCAGCGCCTCGAAGCGCAGCTTGTCGCAGGCGTCCGAGGCGTTGGAGATGAGCTCGCGCACGAAGATCTCGGGGTGCGAGTACAGCGAGTGCGTGACGAGGTGCAGCAGTTGTGCGACTTCGGCCTGGAAGGAATGGGTTTGTTTGCTCATAGGGGTTGTAGTGACAAAGCCAATGCGAAAAGGGTTGCGCTGCCCGCCCCGCCGGCCTGGGCCGCGCGCGCAGGCGTGCATTTGGGGGTGCTTGTGCGGGTTTCAACCCCGGCGTGGCCGTTGATACGGTCGCGGGCCAGGCCAGCAGCCACCGCGCAAGGGCCGCCCCGCAGCGCTGGTGGCGTCCCCCTTCCCGCAAAGCACCGCTTTGCGAGAGAAGGGGGAAGCGGCGCAGCCGCTCGGGGGGATGGTCCCGGTCTAGCCGTCGGCGTTGATGCGCTGGATCAGCGTGCGCAGCACGCCGTCGGCCTTGTCGTTGGCGATCTGGCAGGTGCCGGCCGCCGCGTGGCCGCCGCCGCCGTACTCGAGCATGAGGTTGCCCACATGGGTCTGGCTGCTGCGGTCCAGGATGGACTTGCCCGTGGCGAACACGGTGTTCTGCTTCTGCACGCCCCACATCACGTGGATGGAGATGTTGGCCGTGGGGAACAGCGCATAGATCATGAAGCGGTTGACGGCCCAGATGGTCTCTTCCTGGCGCAGGTCCAGCACCACCAGGTTGCCGATCTGCGTGGCGCAGTGCAGGATTTGCTCCTTGGCGCGCGCGGCGTGCTCGAAGTAGAGCTGCACGCGCTCCTGCACGTCGGGCAGTTGCAGGATTTGCGCAATCGTGTGGTCGCGGCAGTAGTCGATCAGGGCCATCATCAACTGGTAGTTGCTGATGCGGAACTCCCGGAAGCGCCCCAGCCCGGTGCGCGAGTCCATGAGGTAGTTGAGCAGCACCCAGCCCTGGGGGTCGAGGATGTCCTCGCGCGCGTACTGGGCCGAGTCGGCCTGGTCGACCGCCACCATCATCTCGTCGGAGATGCGCGGGAACCGCGCCTTGCCGCCGTAGTGGTTGTAGACCACGCGCGCCGCCGAGGGCGCATGCGCCTCGATGATGTGGTTGGGCCGCTCGCCCTGGTTGCGCACGGTCTCGGACTCGTGGTGGTCGAACACCAGGTGCGCGCCCGGCACATAGGGCAGGTTGGTGGTGATGTCGCGGCCGGTGATCTCGATCTTGCCGTCCTGCATGTCCTTGGGGTGGACGAAGAGGATGTCGTCGATCAGGTCCAGCTCTTTGAGCAGCACGGCGCACACCAGTCCGTCGAAATCGCTGCGGGTCACCAGACGGAATTTGCGCTCGCTCATGGGGATTTCCTTGTTACTGTGGGTTACCAGACCGCATGGTAGCAAGCGCCGGACCGCCTGCCGGCGGCTGCAGCCACTGCACCAGCTGGCGCGCCACGGCAGGGCTGCCGAGCAGGTCCAGGTGCCCCGTCTTCCAGACCACCTGCTGGTGGCTGGGGGCAAAGCCCAGGCAGTGCGCCGGGTCGGCATGCTGGCCCAGCGCACTGCGCAGGGGCACCAGCCCATCGCCCACCAGGCGCTCGGCCGCGGGGCTGCGGCGCGCCGCCAGGGCCGCGGCGACGGTGAAGCACGCCACCCCGGCAGGCAAGGGGGTGGGCTCACGGGCGTCGGCCAGGCCTTGCCCCGGCACGTGGGGGGCGCGAACCTGGCCGTGGCGCAGGTCGGTGATGCCGGCGCTGCGCAGGCGCGCCAGGCGCACGAAGGGGCGGCTGTACGGCGTGCTGCCCAGCAGCACCTGCACCCACTGGCCCGCGCGTTCGAGCGGCGCGCCGTGGTGCGGCGTGCCCAGGCAGACCAGGTGGCGCAAATGGCCCAGCCAGCGCTGGTCCGTCTGCGCGCCATGGTGGCAGGCGGCCCGCGCCACCAGACCGCCCATGCTGTGCCCCAGCACGCTCAGGTCCTGCACGGGCACGGGCCAGGCGGCCAGCAGCGCTTCCAGCGCCTCGGCCAGGCGGCGCCCGTTGTCGGCGATGTGCAGGCCCGTGTTGTAGAAGACGTAGACCGGCGTGTAGCCCAGCGCCTGCGCCAGGTGGGCGCCATGGTCGTGGCCGGCGCGCAGCCATTGCCGGTCGTTCATGCACAGGCCGTGCACCAGGACCAGCAGCTTGCCCGTGGCCGCACCGGCCGCGTGCAGGGCCGCCAGGTCCAGCGCTTGCCCGTCCTGGCGCAGTTGCAGGGGCAGCGCCAGGGGATTGGCCTCGGCCGCCAGGCGGTCGCCCATGACGCCGTTGAGCGCGGCCAGCACGGCGTCGCGCCGCGCGCTGGAGACCTCAGGCCCCGCCGCCGCGGGTTCGAGCAGATGCAGCGCGGTCTGCACGCCTTTATCGACCCAGCGCGTCACGCCATGGATGCTGCGGTACACCAGGCCCGTGATGCCGCGCGTGCGCCCGGGCGTGGCGGCGCCCGGCAGGCCCATGCTGCCGAGCACGGACTGGTGCACGCCCTCGACGATGCGCGCCACGCCCGCCGTGGCCTCGGTGGCCAAGCGCGCGGCGCCGCGCAGGTCGGCCGTGCGCCAAGAGAACCGGGGACCGAAGGGGGGACGGGACATGGCAGGGGCGGAGGTTGGGGTTTCAGAAGCGTTCATCCGGCGCCAGGTAGCGCCACTGCCCCACGGGCAGGCGCCCCAGCAGGACGCGGCCGATGCGGATGCGCTTCAGGCCCACCACCTTCAGGCCCACGAGCTCGCACATGCGCCGGATCTGGCGCTTCTTGCCCTCGGTGAGCACGAAGCGCAGCTGCTCGGGGTTTTGCCAGTCGACCTGCGCGGGCTTGAGCGGCTGGCCGTCCAGGCTCAGGCCGTGGCGCAGGCGCGCGAGCTGCTGCACCGGAAAGGCCGCCTGCACATCCGTGGCCACGCTGCCGTACTGCACGCGCACCAGGTATTCCTTGTCGATGCCGGAGTCCTCGCCAATGAGCTGGCGCGCCACGCGCCCGTCCTGCGTGAGCACCAGCAGGCCCACGGAGTCGATGTCGAGCCGCCCGGCGGGCGCCAGCCCCTTGAGCTGCGCCGGCGTGAAGCGCTGGCCGCTGGCATCACCGCTCCAGTGGCTGCGCTGGGAGATGAGCGTGGCTGCGGGCGGATGGCCATCCTCGGCCTGGCCCGAGACATAGCCCACGGGCTTGTGCAGGAGGATGGTGACCTGCCCCGCCTGCTGGCGGCGCGCGGCCTGCTGCACCGTGACACGGTCCTGCGGCTGCACCTTGCTGCCCATGGCGGCCACCTGGCCGTTGACCAGCACCCAGCCGCGCGCAATCCATTCGTCGGCCTCGCGGCGCGAGCACAGGCCCAGATCGGCCAGGCGCTTGTTCAGGCGCACGGGCGCCGCGCCGTCGGCAGCGGCGGCAGGGCCGGGGGCGGCGCGCTCGGCGGCGCGTCCGGAAGCAGGGGGCATATTCGGTGGCATGCGCGCATTGTCTCAGCACGCCCGGGGGGCCAGCACGCTGCTGCGCAGGGCCGGCAGGTCCAGCACGCGCAGGCCGCCGTACTCGACGCGGATCACCCCCAGCTCCTGCAGGCTGGCCAGCGCCTCGTTGACGCGCTGGCGCGACAGGCCGACCAGGTACGCCAGCTCCTGCTGGGTGATGCGCAGCACCTGCCCGACGCCGGGGTAGAGCACGGGGTTGAACAGCGCGGCCAGGCTGCGCGCCACGCGCGCATCGGGGCTGCCCAGGCGGTCGATCTCGCGCGCGGCGATGAACTGGCCCAGGCGCTCGTTGAGCTGGTTCATGACGAAGCGGTTGAAGCCCAGCGAATGGTCCAGCAGCCAGTGGAAGGTGTCGATGGGCAGGCCCGCGACCACGCTCTTGCGCAGCGCCAGCACGTTGTAGCGGTAGGGCTCGCGCTTGATGGCCGTGCCCTCGCCGAACCAGCCCCCGGGCGGCAGGCCCGCAAAGGTCATGGTGCCGCCGTCGGCGTCGTCGTTGTTCATCTTGAGCAGGCCCTCGACCACGCCAAACCAGTACGTGACGGGGCGGCCCACGCGGCACACGTAGTCGCCGGTACGCGCATCGCCCACGAGCAGCTCCTCCTCGGCGCGCAGGCGCTCGCCGGGCTGCAGCAGGCCCAGCCAGGGAATGCCGGCCAGCTCGTCGGCCGTGGGCTTGCGCCGGCGCCGGTGCAGGGACAGTTCGTCGCTCATGCGCACACCTTATGCGGGAATACCACGAAGCCAAATGTCGTCATAAGGACAAAAAATTTCCAATTCAGGCGACAAGATGGCAACCATACAGGAAGTGCCACCCCTCTGCGTAGCGCCCCCTGTCCATTCGGAGACTGCGATGCACGAGATTTTCCCCCCGGCCGCCCTGAGCCGCCGCCGCCTGCTGGCGGGCGCCGCGCTGGCCCTGCCCGCCCTGGCCGCGCCGCCAGCGGTGCGGGCCCAGGAGGCGCCGTTGCGGCTGTGCCAGTCCACGGCCCTGACCGGCCCGCTGGGCGACCTGGGCTCGGCCATGCACCAGGGCGCCCAGGCGGCGTTTGCCGCCATCAATGCGCGCGGCGGCATCCACGGGCGCCAGATCGAGCTGCAGACGCTGGACGACGGCTACGAGGTGCCGCGCGCGCTCGCCAACGTCGATACCTTTCTGGCCGAGAGCGACTGCTTCGCCCTGTTCAACTGCATGGGCACGCCCATGGTCGAGGCCATGCTGCCCAAGGTGAGGGACAGCGGCATCCCCTTCTTCGCCCCCTTCACGGGCGGGCAGCTCAGCCGCATTCCCGGCGCGCGCCAGGTGTTCAACATCCGCGCCAGCTACGCCGAGGAGGCGGCGAAATGCGTGCAGCACCTGGCGACGCTGGGCATGCAGCGCATCGCCGTGGTCTACCAGAACAACACCTTCGGCCAGGAAGTGTTCGAGGGCGCACGCAAGGCCATGGAGCAGGCCGGGCTGCCCGCAGCGCGCACCGCCACGGTGGAGAACAACGCCGCAGACGCCGCCGCAGCCGCCCAGAAGATGGCCGACGCCAACGCCGAAGCCGTGCTCGTGGGGCTGGCGGGCAAGCCGGCGCTGGAGTTCATCAAGGCCTTCCGCCCGCTGCGCCCGGGGGTGACGCCGTACGCGCTCTCGGTACTGGGCACCACGGCCAACGTCAAGGCCCTGGGCAGCCAGGCCAAGGGCCTGGTGGTCTCGCAGGTCATGCCCCTGCCGACGCAAACCATCATCCCGGTGGTGCGCGACTTCCAGGCCGCCTGGAAGGCCGCGGGCCAGCAGGCCGAGCCCTCCCACCTGGCGCTGGAGGGCTACATCAACGCCCGCGTGTTCGCCGAGGCCCTGCAGCGCGCAGGCAAGAACCCCACGCGCGCCGCCTTCATCGACGCGACCTGGACGCTGCGCAAGATGGACCTGGGGGGCTTCGAGATCAACGCCAGCGTGCCCGAGCGCAACGCCTCGCGCTTCGTCGAGCTCACGCTGGTGAACCGCGAGGGCCGCTTCGTGCGCTGAAAACGACAGGCCCACGGGTTCCTCCTGTCAGTAGTTACCCTGGAATTGTCATTACAAAGACAAGAGGACGTCAAACTGACTCCTACCATGCCATGCAAGTCTCCACGGCGACACCCGGGCATGCTGTCCCGCGCCAGCCGCCTGCAGAAACCATCATAGGACCCGGAATGAAGACCACGTTCCCGCAACTGCTGCTCAAACACGCCGCCGAACGCCCGGCCGACGCGGCCATCCGCGAAAAAGAGTACGGCATCTGGCAAACCTGGAGCTGGAAGGATGCCGCCACCAGCGTGCAGCAACTGGCCTGCGGCCTGCTGGCCCTGGGCTTTCGCCGGGGGCAGAACCTGGCGCTGATCGGCGACAACCGCCCGCACCTGTACATGGGCATGGTGGCCGTGCAATGCGTGGGCGGCGTGCCCATCCCGCTCTACCAGGACGCCGTGGCCTCGGAGATGGCCTTCGTGATCGAGGACGCCGAGGTGCAGTTCTTCTTCGCCGAAAACCAGGAACAGGTGGACAAGCTGCTGGAGATCCGCGAGACCGTGCCCAGCATCGCCCACATCATCTACGACGACCCGCGCGGCCTGCGCAACTACGACCAGCCGGGCCTCATCAGCACGGCGCAGCTCATGGCCCTGGGCGCCGAATGGTCCGCCAAGCACCCGGATGCGCTGGCCAAGGAGATGGCGCAGATCCGCTCCGACGACATCTCGGTGATCCTCTACACCTCGGGCACCACGGGCAAGCCCAAGGGCGTGTGCCTCACGCACTCGGCCTTCATCGCCTCGGCCCAGGGCGGCGTGGAAGTCGACCGCCTGGGCCCCAGCGACAACATCATCTCCTACCTGCCGCCGGCCTGGGTGGGCGACCACCTGTTCTCCATCGCGCAGTGGCTGGTGGCGGGCTTCACCATCAACTGCCCCGAGTCGGCCAGCACGGTGTCCATCGACCTGCGCGAGATCGGCCCGACCTACTACTTCGCACCGCCGCGCGTGTTCGAGGGCATGCTCACCTCCGTCTCCATCCGCATGGAAGACGCCGCCCCCTTCAAGCGCTGGCTCTACGCCAAGGCCATGGCGCATGCGCGCCGCGTGGGCTCGAACATCCTCGACGGCAAGAGCGTGGGCGCGCTCGACCGCCTGCTGTACCAGTGGTACAGCCTGGTCATCTACGGCCCGCTGCGCAATGTGCTGGGCCTCTCGCGCATCCGCGTGGCCTATACCGCGGGCGCGGCCATCGGGCCGGACCTGTTCCGCTTCTACCGCTCCATAGGCATCAACCTCAAGCAGCTCTACGGCCAGACCGAGACCTGCGCCTACGTCTGCCTGCAGCGTGACGGCCAGGTGGACTTGAACAGCGTGGGCCATCCGGCGCCGGGCATCGAGCTCAAGATCGCCGACAGCGGCGAGGTGCTGGTCAAGGGCGTGTCGGTGCTCAAGGAGTACTACAAGCGCCCCGACGCCACGGCCGAGGTCATCGACGAGCAAGGCTACTTCCACACCGGCGATGCGGGCCTGATCGACGCCAGCGGCCAACTGCGCATCATCGACCGCGCCAAGGACGTGGGCAAGCTCAAGGGCGGCGCCATGTTCGCGCCCAACTACATCGAGAACAAGCTCAAGTTCTTCCCCCAGGTCAAGGAGGCCGTGTGCTTCGGCCACGACCGCGACCAGGTGTGCGCCTTCATCAACATCGACTTCGAGGCCGTGGGCAACTGGGCCGAGCGCCAGGGCCTGCCCTATGGCGGCTACGTGGACCTGGCCTCCAAGCCGCAGGTGCTGCAGCTCATTGCCGACTGCGTGGGCCAGGTCAACGCCGACCTCGCCGGCGAGCCCGGCATGGCCGACACGCAGGTGGCGCGCTTTCTCGTGCTGCACAAGGAGCTGGACCCCGACGACGACGAGCTCACGCGCACGCGCAAGGTGCGCCGCGGCTTCATCGCGCAGAAATACGCCGTGCTCGTGGATGCGCTCTACGCCGGCCGCAAGGAGCAGTACATCGAAACCCAGGTCAAGTTCGAGGACGGCCGCACCGGCAGCGTGAGCGCCACGCTGCACATCCTCGACGCCAAGATCCATGCGCCCGTGAAGGCCGCGGCCTGAGACACCGGAAAGCACCCCATGACTCAGAAAAAGATCGGCGACGTCATCCTCGACGTCAAGAACATCAGCCTGCGCTTTGGCGGCGTCAAGGCCCTGACGGACATCTCGTTCAACGTGCGCGAGCACGAGATCCGCTCCATCATCGGCCCCAACGGCGCCGGCAAGAGCTCCATGCTCAACTGCATCAACGGCGTCTACACGCCCTCCGAGGGCTCGATCACCTTCCGCGGCCAGACCTTCAGCCACATGAACAGCCGCCAGGTCGCCGAGATGGGCATTGCGCGCACCTTCCAGAACCTGGCGCTGTTCAAGGGCATGAGCGTGATCGACAACATCATGACCGGGCGCAACCTCAAGATCAAAAGCGGCCTGCTGATGCAGGCCCTGCGCTGGGGTCCGGCCGAGCGCGAGGAGATCGCCCACCGCGAGAAGGTCGAGCACATCATCGACTTCCTGGAGATCCAGGCGCACCGCAAGACGCCCGTGGGCCAGTTGCCCTACGGCCTGCAAAAGCGCGTGGACCTGGGCCGCGCCCTGGCCATGGAGCCGCAGGTGCTGCTGCTCGACGAACCCATGGCCGGCATGAACGTGGAGGAAAAGCAGGACATGTGCCGCTTCATCCTCGACGTGAACGACGAATTCGGCACCACCATCGTGCTCATCGAGCACGACATGGGCGTGGTGATGGACATCTCCGACCGCGTCGTGGTGCTGGACTACGGCAAGAAGATCGGCGACGGCGCGCCCGACGAGGTGCGCAACAACGAAGACGTGATCCGTGCCTACCTGGGCACCAGCCACTGAAAGACACGCACATGGCATTCTTTCTCGAAACCCTGATCGGCGGCCTGATGGCCGGCATGCTTTACGCGCTGGTGGCACTCGGCTTCGTGCTGATCTTCAAGGCCTCGGGCGTGTTCAACTTCGCACAAGGCGCCATGGTGCTGTTCGCGGCCCTGGCCATGGCGCGCTTTGCCGAGTGGATTCCCGAGTGGACCGGCATGGACAACATGGTCGTGGCCAACATCGCCGCCTTCCTGATCGCCGGGGTGTGCATGTTCGCCGTCGCCTGGTTCATCGAGCGGCTGGTGCTGCGCCACCTCGTGAACCAGGAGGGCGCCACGCTGCTCATGGCCACGCTGGGCATCACCTACTTCCTGGAGGGCCTGGGCCAGACCTTCTTCGGCAGCGACATCTACAAGATCGACGTGGGCATGCCCAAGGACCCGGTGTTCCTGCTCGAATCCATGTTCGAGGGCGGCGTGCTGGTGAACAAGGAGGACGTGATCGCCGCCGGCATCGCCGCCGCGCTGGTGCTGCTGCTGAGCATCTTCTTCCAGAAGACCAAGACCGGCCGCGCGCTGCGCGCCGTGGCCGACGACCACCAGGCGGCCCAGTCCATCGGCATCCCGCTCAACCGCATCTGGGTCATCGTCTGGTGCGTGGCCGGCGTCGTGGCCCTGGTGGCCGGGATGATCTGGGGCTCCAAGCTGGGCGTGCAGTTCTCGCTGACCACGGTGGCGCTGCGCGCGCTGCCGGTGGTGATCCTGGGCGGCCTGACCTCGGTGCCCGGCGCCATCATCGGCGGCCTGATCATCGGCGTGGGCGAAAAGCTCTCCGAGGTATACCTCGGCCCGTTCGTGGGCGGCGGCATCGAGATCTGGTTCGCCTACGTGCTGGCACTGGTGTTCCTGCTGTTCCGGCCGCAGGGTCTGTTCGGCGAAAAAATCATTGATCGCGTATGAAATACGAGAGCAATTATTTTTCGAAGAAGGCGCAACGCGCGCAGCGCGTTGCGTGCGGGAACGCAGTTCGCGCACAGCACCGCAGGTGCGCCATCGTGCAAAAGATCATCGACCGCGTGTGATGGGCCGATCCAAGAACGATTAGGAGAAATACATGTTCTACCGCGAAAACGGCCAGTTCAAGACCACCTACAAGGCCGACCAGCAGATCTTCCCCATCACCCAGGACCGCATCGCCGTCCTGCTGCTGCTGGCCGTGGCCTTCATCGCCGTGCCGCTGCTGGCGTCGGACTACTTCTACCGCGCCATCCTGATCCCGCTGGTCATCATGTCCATGGCCGCCCTGGGCGTGAACATCCTGGTCGGCTACTGCGGCCAGATCTCGCTGGGCTCGGGCGCCTTCATGGCCGTGGGCGCCTACGGGGCGTTCAACTTCTTCGTGCGCTTCCCCGGCATGCCGCTGGTGCCCGCGCTGATCCTGGGCGGGCTGTGCGCCACCTTCTTCGGCATCCTGTTCGGTCTGCCCAGCCTGCGCGTCAAGGGCCTGTACCTGGCCGTGGCCACGCTGGCGGCGCAGTTCTTCAGCGACTGGATGTTCCTGCGCATCAAGTGGTTCACGAACAACTCCGACTCGGGCTCGGTCTCGGTCAGCAACCTGCAGGTCTTCGGCCTGCCCATCGACAGCGCCGTGAGCAAGTACCTGTTCTGCCTCACGCTGCTCGTCGTCGTGGCCCTGCTGGCCAAGAACCTGGTGCGCAGCGCCATCGGGCGCGAGTGGATGGCCATCCGCGACATGGACGTCGCCGCCGCCGTGATCGGCATCCGCCCCATGTACGCCAAGCTCTCGGCGTTTGCCGTGAGCTCCTTCATCGTCGGCATGGCCGGCGCGCTGTGGGCCTTCGTGCACCTGGGCTCCTGGGAGCCGGCCGCGTTCTCGGTGGAAGTGTCGTTCCGCCTGCTGTTCATGGTCATCATCGGCGGCATGGGTTCCATCATGGGGGCCTTCTTCGGCGCGGCCTTCATCGTGGTGCTGCCCATCTTCCTCAACCAGTTCCTGCCCGCACTGTTCGGCCTGTTCGGCGTGGAGATCTCCACCGCCGGCGTATCGCACGCCGAGCTGATGATCTTCGGCGCGCTCATCGTCTGGTTCCTCATCGTCGAGCCCCACGGCCTGGCCAAGCTCTGGTCCATCGGCAAGCAAAAGCTGCGCCTGTGGCCCTTCCCGCACTGAGCCCGCGCCTCCCCCTTTCCCCCCGCGCTTCGTCAACCAACCACCACAAGGAGACATCCATGAAGCTATCCAAAATCGTGCTGGCCGCCGCCGTACTGGCCGCCGGAGCCTCGACGCTGAGCACCAGCGCCCTGGCGCAGGCCAAGGAGCAGTTCTTCCCGCTGCTGTCCTACCGCACCGGCCCCTACGCGCCCAACGGCACCCCCTGGGCCAACGGCAAGCAGGACTACATCAAGATGATCAACGCCCGCGACGGCGGCATCAACGGCGTGAAGCTGACCTTCGAGGAGTGCGAGACGGGCTACGCCACCGACCGCGGCGTGGAGTGCTACGAGCGCCTCAAGAGCCGCCCCGGCGTGACGCTGTTCGACCCCCAGGCCACCGGCATCACCTTCGCGCTGACCGAGAAGGCGCCCGTGGACAAGATTCCGCTGATGACCCTGGGCTACGGCCTGTCGGTGGCGCAGGACGGCATGGCGTTCAAGTGGAACTTCCCCTACATGGGCAGCTACTGGACGGGCGCCGACATCCTGATCCAGCACATCGGCAAGCAGGCCGGCGGCCTGGACAAGCTCAAGGGCAAGAAGATCGCCCTGGTCTACCACGACAGCCCGTTCGGCAAGGAGCCCATCCCGCTGCTGCAGGAACGCTCCAAGATGCACGGCTTCGAGCTGCAGATGCTGCCCGTGACGGCGCCCGGCGTGGAACAGAAGGCCACCTGGCTGCAGGTGCGCCAGAGCCGCCCCGACTATGTGCTGCTGTGGGGCTGGGGCGTGATGAACTCCACCGCCCTCAAGGAAGCCCAGGCCACGGGCTACCCGCGCGACAAGATGTACGGCGTGTGGTGGGCCGGCGCCGAGCCCGATGTGCGCGACGTGGGCGACGGTGCCAAGGGCTACCACGCCCTGGCGCTCAACGGCCACGGCACGCAGTCCAAGGTCATCCAGGACATCCTCAAGCACGTGCATGACAAGGGCCAGGGCACGGGCCCCAAGGATGAAGTGGGCTCGGTGCTGTACACGCGCGGCGTGATCATCCAGATGCTGGCCGTGGAGGCCGTGCGCCGTGCGCAAGAGCGCTTCGGCAAGGGCAAGGTCATGACCGGCGAGCAGGTGCGCTGGGGCATGGAAAACCTCAACCTCGACCAGAAGCGGCTCGACGCGCTGGGCTTCAACGACGTGATGCGTCCGCTGTCCACCAGCTGCGCCGACCACATGGGCTCGACCTGGGCGCGCGTGCACACCTGGGACGGCAAGAAGTGGAACTTCTCGTCCGACTGGTACCAGGCCGATGAGCAGATTCTCAAGCCCATGGTCAAGTCCGGTGCGGAGAAGTACCTGGCCGACAAGAAGATGACGCGCCGCGACCCGGCCGACTGCAGTTCTTGATGGTTGTAGCCCCCTTGCGCAGGCTGGCAAGGGGGGCTGACGGCTGCATGCGGCAGCCGCCAGCCGAGAGGGTTGCCGTGCAGCCCTCCCGATTGGCAAAGGCGAAGGCAACACCATGGATTCGAAAAACATCGTTCTCAACGTCAACGGCATCGAGGTCATCTACAACCACGTGATCCTGGTGCTCAAGGGCGTGTCGCTGCAGGTGCCCGAGGGCGGCATCGTCGCCATCCTGGGCGGCAACGGTGCGGGCAAGACCACCACGCTGCGCGCCATCTCCAACCTGCTCAAGGGCGAGCGCGGCGAGGTCACCAAGGGCACGATCGAGCTGCGCGGCGAGCGCATCGAGAACCTCTCGCCCGCCGACCTGGTCAAGCGCGGCGTGGTGCAGGTCATGGAGGGGCGCCACTGCTTTGCCCACCTGACCATCGAGGAAAACCTGCTCACCGGCAGCTATACCCGCACCAGCAAGGGCGAGATCGCGGCCAATCTGGAGAAGGTCTACAACTACTTCCCACGCCTGAAGACGCGGCGCACCAGCCAGGCGGCCTACACCTCGGGCGGTGAGCAGCAGATGTGCGCCATCGGCCGCGCCATCATGGCCAACCCCAGCATCGTGCTGCTCGACGAACCCTCCATGGGCCTGGCGCCGCAGATCGTCGAGGAGGTGTTCAACATCGTGCAGGACCTCAACAAGAAGGAAAAAGTCACCTTCGTGCTGGCCGAGCAGAACACCAACATGGCGCTCAAATACTCCGACTACGGCTACATCATGGAAAGCGGCCGCATCGTCATGGACGGCGCGGCCGACTACCTGGCGAGCAACGAGGACGTCAAGGAGTTCTACCTGGGCGTCGGCGGCGGCGAGAGAAAGAGCTTCAAGGACGTCAAGAGCTACAAGCGGCGCAAGCGCTGGCTGGCCTGATCACTATTCTTTTCATAGCTGCTGGCGCTTACCCTGTCTGCGTCGGGGCCTTTTTCGACCCAAAAATCCCACACGCCAAGGAGACCCTGGCATGAGCAAGCACTACGACGCCCTGGAAACCCGCACCCCCGCAGAGCGCGAGGCCGCCCTGCTGGCCGCCCTGCCGCAGCAGATCGCCCACGCCCAGCAGGCCAGCACGGCCTTTGCCGACATCCTGGCGGGCGTGGATGCGCGCAGCATCACCAGCCGCGCGGCGCTGGCCCGCCTGCCCGTCACGCGCAAGCACGAGCTGCTCGAACGCCAGCAGGCCCAGCGCGCCCGCACGCCCTTCGGCGGCTTTGCCGCCACCGGCTTCGGCGCGCAGATGCCGCGCGTCTTTGCCAGCCCCGGCCCGATCTACGAGCCCGAGGGCACGCGGCGCGACTACTGGCGCATGGCGCGCGCCATCCACGCCGCGGGCTTTCGTGCGGGCGAGCTGATCCACAACTGCTTCTCCTACCACTTCGTGCCGGCGGGCTCCATGATGGAGACCGGCGCGCACGCGCTGGGCTGCACGGTGTTTCCCGGCGGCACGGGCCAGACGGAGCAGCAGGTGCAGGCCATGGCCGAGCTGCGCCCCGCGGGCTACATCGGTACGCCGAGCTTCCTCAAGATCATCGTGGAGAAAGCGGCCGAAATGGGCGTGCCCCTGCCCAGCGTGACCAAGGCCCTGCTCTCGGCCGAGGCCTTCCCGCCCTCGCTGCGCGACTGGTTCCTGGAGCGCGGCATCGCGGGCTACCAGTGCTACGCCACCGCCGACCTGGGCCTGATCGCCTACGAGACCGAGGCGCGCGAAGGCCTGGTGCTCGATGAGCATGTGATCGTGGAAATCGTGCGCCCCGGCACGGGCGACCCCGTGCCCGAGGGCGAGGTGGGCGAGCTCGTGGTCACCACGCTCAATACCGACTACCCGCTGGTGCGCTTCGGCACCGGCGACCTCTCCGCCGTGCTGCCCGGCGCCTGCCCCACGGGCCGCACGGCCACACGCATCAAGGGCTGGATGGGCCGTGCGGACCAGACCACCAAGGTGCGCGGCATGTTCGTGCACCCGGGCCAGGTCGCGGCCATCGTCAAGCGCTTTCCGCAGGTGCAGCGCGCACGCCTGGTCGTCAGCGGCGCGATGGCCAATGACCAGATGGTGCTGCAGGTTGAAACCACGGAAACCTCGGGCGGCCTGGCCCTGCAACTGCAGGACGCCGTGCGCGAGGTGACCAAGCTGCGTGGCGAAGTCCAGATGGTCGCCCCGGGCAGCCTGCCCAACGACGGCAAGGTCATCGAGGACGCGCGCAGTTACCAGTGACCGCCCGCTGAGGCGCTGGCGCGCCTTCCCCCTTCTCTCTGCGCGCTGCGGGAAGGGAGACGACGCCAGTGGCCGGGCCCAGCCCGCTCCACGGCGCCTGCCGGTCTGAAGCCCGGCAGCATCCCGCGCCATGTGGCGGAGCACGGCGCTGCAATGCTCTTTGATTGATAGCTGCTGGCGCTTGCCCAATGGGCGTCACAGGGCTTTTGGGGCAAAAACTCACCAGGTCACTTCGCGCTCGGCTGCGGCGCTGCGGCGCAGCATGTCGAGCAGGGGCGCGGCGCGCTGGCGCAGGTGCACGGGTTCGGGGCGCTCGACGACACCGTCGCCCTCCATCTCCTTCGCGGCCTGGGCCAGGGCGCGCTCTTCGGCGGCAATGGCGGCCTCGATGGCGGCAATGGCGGCCGGGATCTGCTCCACCGTGACGATGCCGTGCGCCCCCGGCTCCCTGCCCATGATCTGCACGAGCTGGCGGCCGTTGGGTTCGAGCATGATCACGTCGGCGGTGGCGCGGGACTTGAACTTGTAGAGCATGGCGCTTCCTGGGAATACATGTAGTCGCGGGTGAAGGGATAGTCCGATTGTGCTCCGGGCAGCACGCCGGGCCGCGCAGGGCCATCGGGCCGCGCGGCCAGCACCTGGTGCAGCGCCATCCAGCCGCGCTCGAAGCCCAGTGCACTGCCCGCCAGGTACAGGCGGTAGGCGCGCAGGGCCTTGCCGGCCTGCTCGGCGCCGGCCTGCTGCGCAAGAATGGCCTGCGCGCGCGGCAAGGCGGCCTCCAGCGCGTCGGACCAGGCCCACAGCGTGCGCGCGTAGTGGGGGCGCAGGTTCTCGGTGTCCACCATCTCCAGGCCTGCGCGTGCCAGCGCATGCAGCGCCGCGCTCACATGCAGCAGCTCGCCGCCGGGGAAGATGTACTCCTCGATGAACTCGCCCATGCCTGCGCCCAGCTCGGTGTTGTCCACGCCCGCGGCGGTGATGCCGTGGTTCAGCAGCAGGCCGCCGGGGCGCAGCAGGCCGCGCAGGGTCTCGAAATAGCGCCCCATGTGCGCGCGCCCCACATGCTCGAACATGCCGACCGAGGCGATGCGGTCGAACGGCTCCGGCGCCGGCAGCGTGCGGTAGTCGCACAACAGCATGCGCACGCGCCCCTGCAGGCCCAGCGCGGCGATCCGGCCCTGCACATGCGCGTGCTGGTTGCGCGACAGGGTGATGCCCGTGGCCTGCACCCCATAGTGCTCAGCCGCCCACAGCAGCAGGCCGCCCCAGCCTGCGCCCACATCGAGCAGGCGGTCCCCGGGCGCCAGGCGCAGCTTGCGGCAGATGTGGTCGAGCTTGGCCTGCTGCGCCTGCGCCAGCGTCAGGCCGGGCGTGCGGAAATAGGCGCACGAGTACACGCGCAGCGGGTCCAGCCACAGGGCGAAGAACTCGTCCGACAGGTCGTAATGGAACTGCACATGGCGCGCGTCGCGCACCACCGTGTGCACCAGCAGCGAGCGCGCACGCGCCAGGGCGCGCGTCCACCAGCCGGTGTGGTCCTGCGCCGGGTCGTGCGTCAGCAGACCGGCAGCGGCGGCCATGAGGGCGCGCATGCTGCCCTCCATGTGCACACGGCCCTCGACGATGGCCGCGCCCACATCACCCACGCGCCCGCCCGCCAGGGCCAGCAGGGCCAGGCGGTCCGCCAGGCGCAGGCACACGTCGGGGTCGGCAGGTCCGAGCCGCCGCCCGCCCGGCAGCTCCAGCGCCAGGCGCACCGGCAGATGGGCCAGCCGCTCATGCAGGGAGTGCAGCAGGCTTTCCATGGCGGAGCATTTTTGATCCGCCGCTGCCCAGCGTCAACACACTTTGCCAAGGCGCAGCCCGGCGCGCGCCCGCAGCCACCAGGACGCCAGCGCCCGGCCGTAGAGGATGAAGGCCAGCGCCGCAGCGATCAGCGGCAGCGCCGCGAACACCCAGCCCGTGAGACGTTCGCCACCCAGGGCCACACCCACCAGCAGGGCCACGGCCGGGTTCACGAACGAGTAGCTGCCCGCGAGCGCCGCCGAGGCGTTCTGCAGCAGCCAGAGGTAGGTGTTGAGCGTCACCAGCGTGCCCAGCACCAGCAGATAGGCCCAGGCGGCCCAGGAGCGGGCACTCACTTGTGCCATGGTGGCCGCGGGCTCGAGAGCCAGGGCGGCCACCATGCTCAGCGCGCCGCCCGCCAGCCACTGCGCGGCCGAAGCCATGGCGGGCGCCGGCTGCGACAGGCGGCGCGAGGCATAGGAGCCCAGGCTCCAGCACAGCGGCGCGGCAAAGGCGATCAGCGCCCCGGGCACGGAGGCCGAGAAGTCGCCCTCCAGCGCCAGCAGCAGCGCGCCCGCCACGCCCAGCGCCAGGCCGACCCAGCTCGTCAGCGGCACGGGCTCTCCGCCCCAGCGCGTCCACAGCGCCAGCCACATTGGCATGGTCGTGACCACCGTCGCCATGAGGCCCGAGCCTATGCCCAGCTGCTGCGCAAACCCGGTGCAGTTCATGGCCAGGAAAACCATCAGCCCCCCCACCAGCGCGCTGTGGCGCCACTGGGCGGGCGTGGGCAGGGCCTGGCCCTGCCACAGCGCGACGAGCAGCATCACGGCGCCGGCGCACAGGAAGCGGCTCGCGTTCATGAACAGCGGCGGCATGCTCTCGAGCGCGATGCCGATGGCGAAATACGTGGTCCCCCAGACCACATAGACGATGAGCAGCGCCAGGGCCACGGCCAGTGCGCGGGGATTTTGGCTGTGCAAACGGAAAAATGTCGGCATACTTGCGAATGAACCGGAAAATCAACGGAATTCGGTTGTTGTTCGGAATTTTTACTTATGAAAGTCAACAGTGCAAGCGAATTTTCAGATAGATGACGTTGACGCCAGAATAATTTCAGCCCTCAGCCTGGATGGCCGCCGTCCCTACGCCGAGGTCGGCGCCGAAGTGGGGCTGTCCACCGCCGCCGTGCACGAGCGCGTGAAAAAGCTCCTGGAGCGCGGCGTGATCCGGCGCTTCTCCATCAGCGCCGACCCCGAGCGCGTGGGCCTGAGCTTCACGGCCTTCGTCGCCATCCGCAACGACGGCGGCGCCCACTGCCGCGAGGTCGCCCCGCGCCTGCGCACCATGCCCGAGGTGGTGGAGCTGCACAGCGTGGCGGGCGAGTACGATTTCCTGGCCAAGATCCGCACCACCCATGCCCGGGCCCTGGAAGACCTGCTGTTCCAGATCAAGTCCATCCCCGGCGTGGCGCGCACCACCAGCACCGTGGTGCTGAGCACCGAGCTGGAGGACCGCCCGCTGGACCTGGGCGCCCTGCGTACCCCCTGACCCCGAGAACAGCCCCATGGACACCGTCACCATCTACCACAACCCCCGCTGCGGCACCTCGCGCAACACCCTGGCGCTGCTGCGCGAACGCGGCTGCGAGCCCAAAGTCGTCGACTACCTGCGCACGCCCCCCGACCGCCCCACCCTGCTGGCGCTGATCGCGGCGACGGGCCGGCCCACCATCGACCTGGTGCGGAGCAAGGAGCCGCTGTTCGCCGAACTGGGCCTGGGCGCGCCGGGCGTGAGCGATGCGCAGCTCGTCGACGCCATGCTGCAGCATCCCATCCTCATCAATCGCCCCATCGTGGTCACGCCGCTGGGCGCGCGCCTGTGCCGCCCCGTGGAACGCGTGCTCGAAATCCTGTCCGCGCCCACCACCCCCACCTGAGCTTCGGCCGCCACGCCCCATGAGCTCCGCCGCGCTGCGCTGGATCGTGCTGCGTCTGGGCACGGCGCAAACGCTGGCCTGGGCCTCGTCGTACTACCTGCCCGCCCTGCTCGCCGCCCCCATGGCCGAGGGCCTGGGCGTGCCGGTGGCCCTGGTGTTTGCCGGGTTCTCCGCGGCGCTGGTGGTGTCGGCCCTGTGCGCTCCGCTGGCCGGGCACGCCATCGACCGCCACGGCGGGCGCCCGGTGCTGCTGGGCAGCAATGTGCTGTTCGCCCTCGGCCTGGCCGCATTGGCCGGTGCGCAGGGCCCTGCAGGCCTTTTTCTGGCCTGGGGCCTGATCGGCATGGCCATGGGCGCAGGGCTGTACGAGGCCGCCTTTGCCGCGCTGGTGCGCCTCTACGGCCAGGACGCCCGCGGCGCCATCACGGGCATCACGCTGATCGCAGGCTTCGCCAGCACCGTGGGCTGGCCGCTGACGGCCTGGATGCAGGCGCATTGGGGCTGGCGCGGCACCTGCCTGGGCTGGGCGGCGCTGCACCTGCTGCTGGGCCTGCCGCTCAACGCCTGGCTGCCGCGCGCGCCAGCGCACCGGCACGCGCCGCCCCCCCGCCCTGCAACGGCGGGCAGCACGGCCGCACCGGCCGCGGCCCATCTGCCAGGGCCGCAGCCCGCACCGGCCCTGGCACGGCGCATGGCCTGGCTGCTGGCTTTCGTCTTTGCGGCCACCTGGTTCACCAGCACGGCCATGGCAGCGCACCTGCCGCGCCTGCTGCAGGCCAGCGGCATGGCGCTGCCGGTGGCGGTGGGCGTCGCGGCGCTGGTGGGCCCGGCGCAGGTGGTGGCGCGCCTGCTCGAATACGGCCTGCTGCGCCGCATGCACCCCTTGCATGCGGCGCGCCTGGCGGCGCTGGCGCACCCCCTGGGCGCACTGCTGCTGTGCGCCACGGGCGGCGGTGCCGGCCTGGTGTTCACCCTGCTGCATGGCGCGGGCAATGGCATCCTCACCATCGCCAAGGGCACGCTGCCCCTGGTGCTGTTCGGCGCACACGGCTATGGCCTGCGCCAGGGCCTTCTCATGGTGCCCGCGCGCGTGGCGCAGGCCGGCGCGCCGCTGCTGTTCGGCCTGCTGCTGGACCGCGCCGGCACGGCGGCCCTGGGCGCCACGGCGCTGCTGGGCCTGGCGTCGGCCGCCGCGCTGTGGGCCTTGCGGCCCGCGGCACCGGCACCCGGCTGAGGCCCCCGGGGTGGCCAGCGGGGCCGGGGCACAGCGCCATGCACGGGCATGCAGGGGCTTGGGCGCTTTGGCACGTCGCAGGCCCTGCGCGCGTTTTATGATGCGTTGTCCATACGGGCGGCATGGCCGCCCGGCGAGCACCAGGCGCCCCCCGGCGCACTGCGCCCCCCGCCCCTGCAGGAGACTCTCGATGTCCGTGATCCATATCCACCGCCACCACCACCTGGGACTGGAGGAAGCGCGCCGCATCGCCTTCCTGTGGGCCGAGCAGGTCGAGGAGGAGTTCGACATGGAGTGCGCCTACGAGGAGGGCGATTCGCAGGACACGGTGTATTTCAGCCGCACGGGCGTCCAGGGCACGCTGCAGGTGCAGGGCGACCAGTTCGAGCTGCGCGCCGAACTCGGCTTTCTGCTGGGGGCCTTCAAGGGCCGCATCGAGCATGAAATCACCCAGCAGCTCGACACGCTTTTGCACCCGCCGGCGGCGAAAAAGCACAAGCCGCACGCCCACCGCAAGAAATAAGCCCCTGCAAAGCAACAAGCCCTCGGAGAGAGGGCTTGTGCGGCTGCAGGGCCGGGAGAAGGGGGGGCGGAATCCGCCCAGAGGGCCTTCAGCCGCCCTTCTTGGTGCGCTTGCCGGGGTTCTTCTTGCTGCGCGTGTGCGAACCGCGCTCCAGGCTCACGCGCTGGCCGCGGCCCTGGGTGGGCAGCGTGACGCCATTGGGCGTCTTGGGCTGGGGGGTGAACTTGCGGTCGGCTTCGGTAACGATCTTGTTGCCCATGGCTAGGTCTCTATCGGTCAGGTTGAAAACCCTGTATTAGGCCACAGACGCACCGCGGCGCGCGCTGGCGGCCTGGGCGTGCCGCCATCAGCTGAGCGAGCCGATCAGGTCGATGTACTGCTGCTTGGCGTCGTCCTGCGCCGTGCCCTTGAGGTTGTTCCAGGCGTCCCACTTGGCGCGCCCCACCATGTCGCCGAAGCCGGGCTTCTTCTCTGCGTTGTCACCGGCCGTGCCCTGCTTGTACAGCGCGTAGATCTTGAGCAGCGTGGCGTTGTCGGGGCGCTCGCTGAGGTTCTTGGATTGGGCCACGGCGGATTCGAAGGCGGCGTTGAGGTCGGACATGCAAAGGCTCCTTGCGGGGGGTGGGGAAAGAACGGGGATGCCATCTGCTGGCAGCGTTGTATCTTACGGCCAGGCTTCGTTGAAAATCGCCGCCTGGCGTAGACGAGCACCTCCAATTCCAACCTTCCGATGGCCCCTTCTCCATGGTGACCCGCATTTCCTCCCGCACAAACCCGGCCCCGGGCCCAGCCGCTGCCCCCCTGCAACCCACCCAGCTCGCGATCGACGCGGCCCTGGCCGTGCAAAAGAACGTGCGCCGCGCCGCCACGGGCATGCTGGGCCTGTCGGGCGAGCGCATGAGCAAGGTGGATACCGCCTGGCTGCGCATGGACTCGCCGAGCAACCTCATGATGATCAACGGCGTGTGGACGGTCTCGCCCGGCATCACGCTGGAGACGCTGCGCGCGCGCATCCAGGAACGCCTGCTGCAGTACCCGCGCTTTCGCCAGCGCGTGGTCGAGGACGCGGCCGGCGCCACCTGGGTCGAGGACCAGCGCTTCGACATCGCCGCGCATGTGCAGCGCGCCAGCCTGCCGCGGCGCAAGGGGCACAGCCAGCAGGCGGCGCTGCAGAAGTTCGTGGGCGACCTGGCCAGCCAGCCGCTGGACCCGCGGCGCCCGCTGTGGCATTTCTACCTGATCGAGGACTTCGTCGGCGACGACGGCCAGCCCAGCAGCGCGCTGGTGGTGCGCCTGCACCACTGCATCGCCGACGGCATCGCGCTGATCTCGGTGACCATGTCCATCGTCGACGGCGGCACCGAGCCCCCGAAGCGCCGCAAGAAGCCCCGCGCCGGCGCCGAGGACTGGATCGCCGACACGCTCATCAAGCCCTTCACCGGCATGACGGTGAAGGCCCTGGACCTGGTGGGCGAGAGCGCGGCCAAGTCCCTGCACCTGCTGCTCGACCCGGAGAAAGCCGTGCAGCACGGCCTGGCGGGCTCGGTGGACGCCGCGCGCCTGGGCTACCAGCTCGTGAGCGACGCCGCCGCGCTCGCGCTCATGCCCGACGACTCGCCCACCGCGCTCAAGGGCGTGCCCGGCTCCGAAAAGCGCGTGGCCTGGTGCCCGCCGCTGCCGCTCGACGAGGTCAAGGCCATAGGCAAGGCGCTCAACTGCTCGGTCAACGACGTGCTGCTGTCCTGCGTGGCCGGCGCCATCGGCGGCTACCTGCGCAGCCAGGGCGAGGACACCGAGGGCAAGGAAATCCGCGCCATGATCCCGGTGAACCTGCGCCCCTTGGAGGAAGCCTGGAAGCTGGGCAACCATTTCGGCCTGGTGCCGCTGGTGCTGCCCATCGGCATGACCAACCCCATCGAGCGCGTGTACGAGGTGCGCACCCGCATGGCGGCGCTCAAGGGCAGCACGCAGCCGCTGCTGGCCTTCGGCCTGCTGGCCGTGGCGGGCCTGCTCATCAAGCCCGCGCAGGACGCGCTGCTGGGCCTGTTCAGCCGCAAGACCACGGCGGTGATGACCAACGTGCCCGGCCCGCGCGAGCCCATCTACCTCTGCGGATCGCGCGTCACGCAGTGCATGTTCTGGGTGCCGCAGTCGGGCAACGTGGGGCTGGGCGTGTCCATCCTGAGCTACGGCGGCGGCGTGCAGTTCGGCGTCATCACCGACACGCAGCTGTGCCCCGAACCGCAGAAGATCATCGACGCCTTCGCGCCCGAGTTCGCGCGGCTCGCCACGCTCACGCTCATGCTGCCATGGGGCGAGGAGCCCTAGGCCGCCGCTCCCTGGCCCTGGCCCTGGCGCTGACGCTGGCGCTGCTGGCCACGCCCGCGGCGCGGTCCGAGGTGCTGGAGGAGCACGAACACGCCCCCTACCCCGTGCATGCGGGCCCCGGCCAGACGCTGCGCGCGGCGCTGAACGCGGCCACGCCCATCACCGCGGGCGGCCAGCGCTTCCATGGCTACACGCACTGGAGCGTGCGCTGGAACTTTGGGTGGCAGCAGGACGGCGCGGGCCGCTGCCGCATCACGCGCGTGACCACGCGGCTGCACACGCGCATCCAGATGCCCGAACTGCGCAGCGGCACGACCGAGCAGGAGGCGCAGTTCCAGCGCTACCACCGGGCGCTGCACCAGCACGAGCAAGGCCATGTGCAGTTCGGCCGCCAGGCCGCGCAGGCCATCGACCAGGGCATCGCCGCCCTGCCCCAAGCCCCCGACTGCCCCACGCTGGAGCGCCAGGCCAACGATCTGGGCCAGCGCCTGCTGGCCGAGCAGGTGGCCGCGGAAAAGGCCTACGACCGCCGCACCGGGCACGGCGCCACGCAGGGCGCACAGCTCGATTGATGCTATCGTTTAGATAGCTGTCAGCGCTTTACCAGAAAGCGCTGAAGCCCTCAAACACCTCAAGAATCCAGGCCCGCGACGGCCTGGAACAGCGCCTGGCGCGCCTGGGCGACGATCTGGCCCTTCCAGGTGTCGGTGTCGGTGTAGAACGCCGCCTTCATGCGCGCCTTGATCTGCGCGGCCAGGGCAGCGTCGGCCTCGGGGTGCAGGTTGAGCCACTGCTCGGCGCGCAGGGATTCGAGCACCTCCACGACGGGCACGGTGCCGTATTCCATGGCGATGCCCGTGTATTGCGCCTGTGGGCATTCGTCGTAGATGGCGCTCCACATCAGGCCGGTGAGGAAGGCCGAGCTGGAAGAGCCGTCGTAGATGGAGGTGACGGGCGTGCTGCCGCCGCCGTCCCACCAGCGGCGCGCACGCGCCACGGCGGCCGCGTCGTCGCGCCCGGCGTAGATGCGCTCGCCGTGGCCGTTGGGGCCCAGGCCGGTGTGCAGGTCGATCCAGGCGATGCGCTGCGCCGGCGCGCCGTGCGCGCGCAGCACCGGGCGCAGCGTGCGGTGGCTCCAGGTGGGCTCGGTGCCGCCGAAGAACAGGCCCTGCGGGTATTCGTGCTGTCCGCGCGTGATGGCGGCCTGCCACGCCGCCTCGCCATGCGTGGCGATGTACTGCTGCACGGCGGCCTGGTTCTCGGCCTCGGGGGGCCAGGTCGCGGGGATCAGCCAATGGGCGATGTCGCGGTAGGCCTCGTTGACGGGTAGGCTGCGGCCAAAGTCCTGGAAATTGCGGTTCAGGTCCACGTTCTCGTGCGTGACGCGGCGCAGGTGCGAGAAACCATAGGGGTTAAGCGCATGCAGGTAGAGCACGGCCACGCCGTGCGCGCGCGCCTGGTCGCGCCATTCCTGGTCGTGCAGCGCGAACACCTGCACGCCGCTGCCGCAGTAGCCTTCCACGCCGTGGCAGGCGCTGCTCACGATGAGCAGCTTGTCGGCATCGGGCGGGCCGTCGCGCGCCACGTCCAGGGCCAGGGTCTCGCCGTCGCGCCCGCGCAAGGGGTGCACGTGCGACTCGATGGCCAGGCCGGCCGCGGCTGCGGCCTCCAGGAACTTGGTGCGCGCCTCCTGGTAGCTCGCGGAGAATGCGTTGACAACGGTGGTGCTCATGCGGCGCTCCGGGGTTGGGCCAGCCAATCGTGGGCCAGGCGCACCCAGTAGGTCGCGCCCAGGGGGATGAGGTCGTCGTTGAAGTCGTAGCTCGGGTTGTGCAGCGTGCACGGGCCCGCGCCGTGGCCGGCCGCGCGGTGGCCGCCTTCGCCGTTGGCGATGAAGCAGTACGCGCCGGGCTTGGCCTGCAGCATGTAGGCGAAGTCTTCGCCGCCCAGCGTGGGCTCCTGCACCAGCACCTTGTCGTCGCCCACGATGGAGCGCATGACGTCGCGCGCAAAGGCCGCCTCGGCGGCGCTGTTGATGGTGGCGGGGTAGTTGCGCACGAACTCGAACTCGCATGTGGCCTCGTGCGCCGCGCAGGTGTGCTCGGCCACCTGGCGCATGCGCCGCTCGATGAGGTCCAGCACCTCGGCCGTGAAGGTGCGCACCGTGCCCTGCAGCTCGCAGAAGTCGGGCACCACATTGGTCGCTTCGCCCGCGTGGATCATGGTCACCGAGATCACCGCGGTATCTATGGGCTTCTTGTTGCGGCTGATGATGGTCTGGAAGGCCTGCACCATCTGGCAGGCGATGGGCACCGGGTCCACCCCCATGTGCGGCAGCGCCGCGTGGCTGCCCTTGCCGCGCAGGGTGATCTTGAACTCGCTGGTCGAGGCCATGACCGGGCCGGGGCTCACGGCAAAGGTGCCCAGGGGCAGGCCGGGCCAGTTGTGCATGCCGAACACGGCCTCCATGGGGAAGCGCTCGAACAGGCCGTCGCGCATCATCTCGCGCGCGCCGCCGCCGCCCTCCTCGGCCGGCTGGAAGATCAGGTACACCGTGCCGTCGAAATCGCGCTGCTGCGCCAGGTGCTGCGCCGCCGCCAGCAGCATGGCGGTGTGGCCGTCGTGGCCGCAGGCGTGCATCTTGCCGGGGTGCTTGCTGGCATGGGCGAAGGTGTTGAACTCCTGCATGGGCAGGGCGTCCATGTCGGCGCGCAGGCCCACGCCGCGGCCGCAGGCGCCGCCGTCGCGCCCGTGCACGATGCCCACCACGCCGGTGGTGCCCATGCCGCGGTGGATGGGGATGCCCCACTCGGTGAGCTTGGCCGCGACGAGGTCGGCCGTGCGCTGCTCCTCGAAGCACAGCTCGGGGTGGGCATGGATGTCGCGCCGCAACTGGGCGATGGCGGCGGCCTGGGTGGCAATGGAATCAATGATTTTCATGGTGCATGTCTCCTGGCGTCTCCGGGGACCGGGGCATGGCTACGCCCGAAATCCCGGGTGGCTGCACAGTCTATCCCCGTGCGCGGCCGACAGCCGTTGCGGGGTTTATTACCATGGCAGGCATGAGCCTTGCCGCTCCCCTGCCCCTGTCCACCGTCGTGCGCGGCGCCTGCCCGCACGACTGCCCCGACACCTGCGCCCTGCTGACCACCGTGGAGAACGGCCGCGCCGTGCGCGTGCAGGGCAACCCCGACCACCCGCACACCGGCGGCGTGCTGTGCACCAAGGTCTCGCGCTACGCCGAGCGCACGCACCACCCCGAGCGCATCCTCACGCCCATGAAGCGCAGCGGCCCCAAGGGCAGCGGCCAGTTCACGCCCGTCACCTGGGACGAGGCCCTGGCCGACATCGCCGCGCGCCTGGGCGCGATCGCCGCGCGCGACCCCCAGGCCGTCCTGCCCTACAGCTACGCCGGCACCATGGGCCTGGTGCAGGGCGAGAGCATGGACCGGCGCTTCTTCCACCGTCTGGGCGCCTCGCTCCTGCACCGCAGCATCTGCGCCACCGCCGGCGGCGAGGGCCTGGTGCACACGCTGGGCGGCAAGCTGGGCATGAAGGTGGAGTTTTTCGCCGAGGCCAAGCTCATCCTCATCTGGGGCAGCAACTCCATCGGCAGCAACCTGCACTTCTGGCGCCTGGCGCAGCAGGCCAAGCGCGACGGCGCCAAGCTGGTGTGCATCGACCCGCGCAAGAGCGAGACGGCCGAGAAATGCCACGCGCACATCCAGCTCCTGCCCGGCACCGATACGGCCCTGGCCTTTGCGCTCATGCACGAGCTCATCGTGCACGGCTGGCTGGACCCCGACTACCTCGCGCGCCACACCCTGGGCTGGGAGCGGCTGCGCGAACGCGCCCTGCAATGGCCGCCGGAACGCGCGGCGCAGGTCTGCGGCGTGCCGGTGGAGCAGATCCGCGAGCTCGCGCGCGACTACGGCAGCACCCAGCCCGCCGCCATCCGCCTGAACTACGGCGTGCAGCGCGCCCACGGCGGGGCCAACGCGGTGCGCGCCATCGCCAGCCTGCCCGCGCTCACGGGCGCCTGGCGCCACCGCGCGGGCGGCGTGCTGCTGTCGAGCTCGGGCAGCTTCCCCGTGGACCGCGCGGCACTGCAGCGCCCCGACCTGCTGGCCGGCCGCAGCCCGCGCACCATCAACATGGTGACCATCGGCGACGATCTGCTGCGCCCCGCCTCGCCCGGCTTCGGCCCCAAGATCGAGGCCCTGGTGGTCTACAACAGCAACCCCGTGGCCGTGGCGCCCGAATCGGGCAAGGTGGTGCAGGGCTTCGCGCGCGAGGACCTGTTCACCGTGGTGCTGGAACATTTCCAGACCGACACCGCCGACTACGCTGATTACGTTTTGCCCGCCACCACCCAGCTCGAACACTGGGACGTGCACCTGGCCTACGGCCACACCGACGTGCTGCTCAACCGCCCCGCCCTTGCGCCCCAGGGTCAGGCGCGCAGCAATGCGCAGATCTTCCGCGACCTGGCCGCGCACATGGGCTTTGCCGAGCCCTGCTTTTCCGAGAGCGACGAGCAGCTCTGCCGCCAGGCCTATGGCAGCGCCGTGGACTTCGACCTGCTGCTGGAACAGGGCTTTGCCTCCCTGCCCATGCCCGACGCGCCGTTTGCCGAAGGCGGCTTTCCCACGCCCTCAGGAAAGTGTGAATTCTTCAGCCAGCGCCTGGCCGACCAGGGGCTCGATCCGCTGCCCGGCCATGTGCCGAATCACGAGGCGGCGGGAGCATCGACGCTGTACCCGCTGGCCATGATCTCGCCGCCGGCGCGCAACTTTTTGAACTCCAGCTTCGTGAACCTGCAAAGCCTGCGCGACATCGAGGGCCGCCCGCTGCTGGAGATGCACCCCGAGGACGCCGCCGCGCGCGGCATTGCCGACGGCGCCCTGGTGCGCGTGTTCAACGAGCGCGGCAGCTACGAATGCCACGCCGCGCTCAACGGCCGCGCCCGCCCCGGCGTGGTCAACGGCCTGGGCGTGTGGTGGCGCAAGCTGGGCCACAACGGCACGAACGTCAACGAGGTCACCAGCCAGGCGCTGACGGACATGGGCGCGGGGCCGACGTTCTACGACTGCGCCGTGCAGGTCGAGGCGGCGGGCGGTTGACGGCTCTCGACTTCAAACCTCAAAAAGTCGCTCAGCCTTTTGTCTGCAGTGACCTGCTCATGGGAGACCAGCAGGTACTTCCAGGGTTTCCCTCCCGCGGACCGGGCATGGTCTGTCGCGTTCTTGCACTCTGCATCGGCAAAAGCTCTGGGTACGCCACATAAAAAAGCCGCATGTACTTGAGCGCGGACACAGAAAACCCGTCCCCGTAGTCCGCCATCAGCCGGGCAGACAAAGACGCCAGCAGCGCCTTGCCATACCACTGCAGCCGAGCTCAGCGCAGCGCTGGCGGCTGCGGCCCACCTGCTGGGCGTGCAATACCACAGCGTCAACGTCAACGCTGGCGTTCGGGTCGGGCCTTGGCATGTGCAGAACGTCAACGCCTACGTCAGCCGCCTGCGCAGCTGGATGCGGCGCTTCAAGGGCGTGGCCACCAAGTACCTGGCGTCTTACCTGGGCTGGTTTCGCATGCTGGATCGCGCGCCCGGATCTGCCCCGGAGCCCGCGTCAGTGCTGGTTTTGGCTATCAGGGCTTGAGCTGATCCGTACGTTTCGCGAAAAGAGCCTAACTTTTCTGCTCCTTTTGTCCAAACGGTAAGGTGTCCGTGAAAAAGGGGCAACTTCAAGTCCAAGCTTTGGAAACTCAGCGTAGTCCCCAAGAGACTCTCAGTCATGCAGATGTTCGGCCACAAACTGGCGGAAAATTCCCATGGCAGGCGCTTCAGTGCGGTCGGCCAGGGTAACGAACGCAAAGCGTGCGCCCTCATTCAACGCCGGAGTGATGGGCAACTCCACCAAGCTACCATTGGCGATGGCTTCACGCGCGGGGCTGATGAGGCCGAGGAACACCGCGTCACTGCCGTGTACCGCGTGTAGCAAACTGTTGATATCGTTGCAGCGCAGGGTCACCGCGACCTGGGGGTCAGCTGCGGGCCCATAGCGGGTGATCAGAAGACGTGCCAACTCCGGATTGAGTGAAGTCGACGCTAACGGATAGCGTTGGAGGTGTGCAAATGTAATGGGGGTGTTGAATTTGGTAAGGGGGTGACCCACGCGACAGATGAAACCACCGCGCATTTGGCCCAAATCTTCGATCAACAGGTCATCAGCAGGCGTGACGCTGCGTAGATCCACGACCAGGGCGTCGAATCCACGTTCGCGCAAGCGCCTGGTCTGCAACTCGGGGGGGCCTGATTCGAGGCTGACCTGCACTCCCGGATGCATGCAGGCCATATAACGCAGAAACGGCTGCATCAGCAGTGCAGTAGGCCCCGCGCCGAGCCCAATGCGAATGACCCCCAAGTAGCCATCTTGCAATAGCTGTGCGCTGCGCTTTAGCTCAACGGCATCCAGCACCATGCGGCGCGCCCGGCTTGCAACGGTCTGGCCGAACGGCGTCAACTCGTTGCGCTTGCCCATTCGGTCGATCAGACGTGCTCCGAAATCGTCTTCGAGGGTCTGGATGCTGCGACTTAGGGCGGACTGGGTGATGTGGCAACGTTCCGCGGCGCGGCTGAACGAACCGGTGTCCGCCACGGCCAGCAGGTACTCCAGATGGCGCAGGTTCATTTCCTTCGTCGCATGAGTTCTTTGAATGCATTCAGAATAAATTATGCATTAGACGCATTTGATCATGATTCATATGATTTCGCGCACTGTCTTCCAGGGCAGCAGCAATCATCCGGAGACGAATTCATGGGCATTCAAAATTCCAGTATGGGCGACGTTGCGTTGTCGCCCACATCCCAGGGCGCATCGAACATTTCAACTGCCGCGACGAGTAAGGTGCAGCCCCGCGTCGTGGCTGCAACAGTGGCTGGCAACGCGCTTGAGTTCTTCGATTTCACCACCTACGCGTTCTTCGCCGTTTATATCGGCCAGACCTTCTTTCCCGCTGACGAACCGCTGGTCACGGTGATGCTGTCGGTAGCGGTCTTTGGCGTTGGCTTCATCACGCGCCCTTTGGGCGGGCTGCTGATCGGCGCTTTTGCCGATCGTGCAGGACGCAAGCCGGCCATGCTGTTGACCATTGCGCTCATCACGGTCGGCACGATCGGCATGGCGCTCACCCCCTCGTACGCAAGCATCGGATTGGCGGCACCCATCATCGTCATTGCCTGTCGGCTGGTGCAGGGGCTGGCCCTGGGCGGCGAGGTCGGGCCGTCTACCACGTATCTGATCGAGATCGCACCCCAGGGCCGGCGCGGCCTGTATGGCAGCTGGCAGCTTGCCAGCCAGGGCATAGCCTCGCTGGCGGCTGGCATCGTCGGCATTGTGCTCACGCTGGCGCTAAGCAAGGAGCAGATGCTGGCGTGGGGTTGGCGTATCCCTTTCTTGCTCGGTCTGGCATTGATCCCCATTGCCGTCTTTCTGCGCCGCCACATGCCCGAGAGCCTCGAGCAGCCCACGCATAGCGGACCCATCAAGAGCCCGCTGGCCGATATCCGGCACCATCTGCGACCGATCATGCTGGCGCTCATGGTCATCCTGGGTGTGACGATCTCGACCTATGCGGCGATCTACATGACCACCTATGCCGTGACCACGCTCAAGCTCTCCGCGACGATCGCCATGTCGGCGACCATCGTATTCGGCGTGGCGACCTGGGCGGGTGCGCTGCTGGGGGGCTGGCTGTCAGATCTGTATGGGCGCAAACCCGTGATGCTCTGGGCTCGCGTGGCATTGTTCGTGCTGGTCTATCCGGCTTACATGCTGCTCATCGAGCACACCAGCGTTGCCACTCTGGCACTGGCGACTGCGCTGCTGGCATTGCTCACGGGCATTGGCGGCGCACCAACGCTGGTGGCCATCCCGGAGCTGTTCCCCGGCCATGTACGCGCGCTCGGGCTGTCGATTGCCTATGCCTTTGGCGTGGCGCTGTTTGGTGGCACCGCGCAACTGGTGATCACCTGGCTCATCAAGGTGACCGACAACCCGGCAGCGCCAGCGCTCTACGTCCTTATCACCAGCTTGATCGCCATCGTAGGCATTCTGCTCATGCGCGAAACCGGCGGTGACAAGGAACTACAGAAATGATCACTAGGCGAATTTTTCCGGACTGTGAGTTCATAGCATGACTGTTCAAGACACCTTGCAGGCGATACGCGCACACGAAGACGAATTCATTGCTTTGCGCCGTGATATCCATCAGCACCCCGAGCTGCCATTCGAAGAGCTGCGCACCAGTGATTTAGTGGCTGCGCGACTGCGGGACTGGGGTTACCACGTTGAGCGCGGCCTGGGCGGAACCGGTGTGGTCGGGCAACTCAAGCGTGGCGACGGCACGCGCACGCTGGGTCTGCGCGCGGACATGGACGCACTGCCGATCCAGGAAACCACGGGGCTGCAGTACGCAAGTCGCAACCAGGGCGTCATGCACGCCTGCGGCCACGACGGACATACGGCCATGCTGTTGGCGGCAGCAAAGGTGCTGGCAGAGCAGGGTGACTTCTCAGGGACACTCAACCTGATCTTCCAGCCTGCGGAGGAATACGGCACCAGCGACTGTGGCGCCGTACGCATGATCAACGACGGCCTGTTCGACAAATACCCATGTGACGCTATCTTCAGCATGCACAACATGCCCGGCTGGCCACAGGGGCACTTGATCTTTCGCGAAGGCCCAATGATGGCCTCCTCTGACAAGGTCTACATTACGCTGGTAGGCCACGGTGGTCACGGTGCTGTGCCGCACAAG
>Ga0209960_1000642_pt1 | contig 66375 bp, 66 predicted proteins | sample ThiBiot_500_plan_2_FD_183947 | JGI IMG/M metagenome (GOLD analysis project Ga0209960, IMG submission 183947) | Wastewater bioreactor microbial communities from Cape Town, South Africa - Thiocy_expt_500_plan (SPAdes) | ecosystem: Engineered > Bioreactor > Thiocyanate-remediating >... | reverse complement strand
ATTCAGTTCTTTGAAAATTTCGAACAAAAGCCACCAGTCGTAATAATCGAGCTAATTTAAAACAATTTGCTAGACGAATTGTCGAATGACTTCCATTACCAAAAAATAAAATATCCCAAGGTAATGCGCCAAGTACATCGGCACCGAAACGTTGCCATGAATCGATGACAAAATGTTTTGCAATTAAAATTGGATTTGTAATTACTTCATTCGTTTCTTTCGAAACAAATGTCGTTCTTTAGAAAATACAAATCAGAGAAATTCGATTGAGAAAACCAAATAATAGAATTACCGAAAACTTATTAAAATATCAAAGATAAACATAAAATCGATGAGAACATCGAGAATAACTAAAACATGAACACCTGTTCGTTCACGATTAAAATGACGTGTTGCTGCATGTGTATTTAAATGTGTCCGTTTCTGATCTTCATCGGATAGAAACGATATTGTATAAGGTGTGATAATACCTGTATATAAAACAAGTAAAATAACGACCCAATCCCATCTAATCAAACAAAAATAGAGCTAAACAACAACAAAAAAAGAGTATTTATCGAAAGAACTCTACACTGCTTTGAATGGTGAATAGTGAAGAATTATAAATCGTTGTCCAAGTCGACGTGCACTTGCTGTTACTTGAGTACCACGTCGATTTTCATCTAATACTTGTGAAACACTTGATGTTTCACTAGTTTCATTTGATTGTGGCTACATAGAAACAAATGAATACAAAGAAAGAAGGGCGGAAGAAAAATGCAAGATTTACTTTTTCTAAAGTCATTGCTCCGCGTCGTTGATGTTGTGTATTACTATCGCCGATAGTCGGTATAGAAAAACTTTCTTTTTTAATTGCGCCAACAGTATTTATGGTTTTTAAAACACGCATCAGTTGTTGCGTGCGTTGAACCTAGATTATATAGTTGCAGAAAATAATCACAAATGAACTTTTTTCAATATACCGTTGCTTGAAATGATAATCGTCGTGGGCGATTGACAGATAATTCTTCTGTTTCCATTTTTAGATTTTCAAATCACACAATCAACAAAACTCGGTTTTTGTTTGCTACGACACAAATTTATGGGCAATTGCTCTTGTCTTTTTTTTTATGTTTGTATTTCCATCTTCTTCTCCTTCTTCTTCTTTGTCGTTGACGTTGTCGTTGTCGTCTTCTTTTTTATTAGACGATGTTAGCATGCGTAAACCATAACAATCTGTTCGATTGATCTTGTCAAACGCTCGGCTCAATCATGACTATATATGTCTTATTCCTTTTTCTTTACGCTCTTCTTACGATCTCAATAGGAAATGTCATTGACTATGTTGTCGCATTAATGATTTAGTTTGCTGGTATGTCAGTAAAAAAAAGAGAGTGGGAGAAATCAAATTTTCTTTCGTTTGATTTCATATCATGAAGAGTAAACGCATATGTTTTATTTTTTAAATTGTAATTTAATCGTATATAGTGCATGTGTGTATGCCCGAGAAAAAAACCACATCATGATTATTGTTGTTTGTTCATTTCATTCATCTGATATCGATATATATATGCACAGTTGGCGTCAATATCAAATCGACACATGCTGTTCGTATGATTGAAATTATCAAGCTCTTACTAGTTGTATCTAGACGTACTATATAAAACAAAAAAAAAGAGAGAGAGAGAGAAGAATTATTTATCAGTTCAATGTCATCTCATCGTACTTGACCGCTTATCATCGTATAGTCAAACGAATAAAAAAAACACAACACAACACACAAGAGAACATGTGTATATTCATATTCATACTCATCAATGAGCATCTAAGTGAAATAAAATATTGAAAATATCACGTTAGATTGTTGTAGGTACACCCTTTTGTGTATATATATATATACCAGGTCACTTCTTATATTCGAATGTCAAACAACTTGACCTTATGATAATAGCACCTTTCTTTATGCACAAAAGAAGATCTTCATTAACGAAGATTGATCACGACATTTGTTTTAAACAATTAAAGATTAACATTTTATATAGGGAAAAAGAGATAAGCTAGCGAACAATTTACATTGATGAATGACATTAAGTAATATTTCTTATCAATGAACACACGCAGTGAGACATAAAGAAAGAACTTAATATGTCTCGTAGTATTATGACAATAGCAACGTTCACTGACCGATGGTCTTCCCCTCAATTTTTTCCTTTTCCTCTTTGTTCTTTTGTTCTTCGCCATTTGAATCTCGGATAAAGAAAAAGAGAAGAGCACTTCGGTCATTTTTTCAGCTTACACATATGAGGTTATTACTTTTCAACGTACAAATTCTCTCTCTTTCTTTCTCTCTCTCTCTGCTCTAGTCTCAATATAGACATACGTATGTCAAAACGACGACGACGATGAGGTACGTACGTATATATTACTTCTACATGAATCAATGGCGAGAACTGACCGGAAATTGAACGTAAACAATGCGTACATATCTATGGAACAGGTGCCTTCGTACAAACAAACAAAATTCTATTACATAAGTTCGATTTCTTTTCCTTGATTTTAACACCTTCAAGTCTCTAGTTAGTAGTTATGAAACAGTGTATCCTTCATATACAATGCCTAAATCGCTGAATAAATAATTATAAGAGGAAAAACGAAGACAAATAGAAGACAGTGTCCATGATGAATGTTCTTGTGCGAAAAAACTTTTTTTTTTTCATTTATATAAATATGCAGAAATTTGATATATATGTATATATATAACGTTTCCCATTTACGAGAGAAAAGGAATTTTGACCTTGTTTTCTTTGTGATTAAGAGCATTTACGGAGTAAGCAATTCATCTTTTTCGAATAAAAAAATGTATATATATATATATATATGTGTGTGTGTGTATGTATCAATATGGTCGTCGTCGTCGTCGCCACCAACGTCATTATTATTATATATCATCAAACTAATGATGAGTATTTGACGGGCTCCTTCAACAAAAGAAATGTAGTGAATCATAAAAAGGTACCCTTTCACTCGTTCTCTTTTTTTTCTCAGTTGCTTGACACTTTCTATCGCTTGCTCCTGTCGTCTAGATGAAGTTGACGATCGATATATATATTTTTCATTTTTCTAGTCAAATATAATCTGCATTTTTCTTCTTCGTCTTCTTCTTTTTCGAACATCTAAGCTGATGACTGATTGACATTACAAAATAATGGTAGAAAATTCGGTTAGATTTCATTTACTAGATTTATATATATAGTATATATAAACATATAAGAATAAATATATATTCTCTATTCTGTCCCCTTCCTCTCCTGTTTTTTGTTCCCCGACAGCGTATGCTGATGCCTTCCGAGTCCTCCGTTTCTACCACTCATTTTCCTTCTTCGGGCTGAAAAATGAAAATCGTTCCTTTCCCTCCCTCTCCATCATCTCTCCTTTCTTCTCATTCTCGTTCGCTTTTGTGTTTAGTTCTAATCATATGTGTGTAGTAAACGCACACACACACACACACGCTCAGATATATATATATATATACACGCACAAAATTCAATGTCTACAACCTAACACGTTCTTTCTTTTTATTCTTCGTCGTTTTTCTTTTGTAGATTATTATTTTAGTGATTTTTTTTGCTAGCATTGATACTATTAACGATCATGACAAACAATTGAAACTTTAATTCATATTCAATCATGTGGAAGAAGATCAAAGAAATCTTGTGTAAGCATACTGGTGAGTTTTTTTTTCTTTTACTTGTTCGTCGGTCTGTTATTTTTACTCGTCTTACAAGTATATGCAGACAGTTGTTTTCTATGATGATCTATTGATAGATAGATATGTATGTATATACAATATATCCATCTGGCACCGTTTCACTAAATATTGATTGCATGTGCTGTGCATAAAGGAGATCATACTAATGAATGAGAACGGGCAAAGACGATGACGACGATGACGAGACGTCCCAAATCATAGAGAATAGATACGATAAACGAGGCAAGTCAAAGAAGAAAAATGAGAAGATAAGCACAACCCTTCGGCTCGTTGCTACTCTACTAAAGAGTTTGACGGGATATATATGTATATACAATATTTGAGCGTTGAGTTTTCAATGTGTATTATATATATAAAATAAAAGGATGGTCAATATTAGCTGGAGGAAATGTTCATCTGCTTGTATAGTAATATAAAGACAAAAAAAAGAAAGAAAGAAAAAAAAAGAAAAGACTGAACTTGTTTGATTAGCTCTCGTTAAAAGACAAGAATCTTTAACCTTGGCCTTTTTTCTATCTATATATATGTATGTATATATATATTTGACAATGTCAAAATCTGAAATCACGCGAGAAAATAAGTATTTCTAAAGGATATTAATATAAAAAGTAAATGAACGGAAATCCGATATTTTTTCAATCAGTTCAAAGTTGATAAAAAGGCATTGACTTGCTATTATTATGATTATTATTTTTTTTGTGTTGTATTCATTTAGCTTACAAAGATGAATCAACTAGTACGTCGACTCCCGGCACGCTAACAACGTCTATGATTAACCTCAAGTCTTTGCCCTCAACACCATCAAGACGAACGGAAACACTCAATCATCATCGTCCATATCGTAAATCAATAGGCAAAAGTACTTTGAACAAGACTGATGAACATTGTCGTTCCTTGTTCAATCTTCTCCCAACATCATTTCGTCCTCGTCATCCTCATAATCAAACTTCAAATAACAAAAGCGTCGATGCTGTAAGTTCACGAAAAGAGAAGAAAAAAGAAAACGATTGATTGCGTCATATTGTTGTTTCGACTTGTCTAGTGACACTTCAACTCATCTATCATCAATACACATAGACATAAAGAGAATTTACTGCACACACGTAGTAGCCTTTCGTTCTTTTTGCGCAATAGAATGCTAGTCATCATCACAGGAAATACACATGATGTAATACAGATTAACAATGACAGCAGAAACTATTTTTTCTCCTTTAAATTAGTTAATTTTTTATTCATTGGAAGAAAAAGAACAATTATTCTGATTATAATTAGATCGGATATACATGTCGTTGACAGAAAAAAAATAGAACAAAAATAATCATAATATTAATCTTGATCTCATTGATGGAATTTAATCATTATTATACAATCCGTTCGTTCTCAAGGGTTTATTTTCTTCTTCGTCGTCGTTTTTTTACTATTATCAGCTGTTATGATCAATGAATTTATTTCAGTTTTTAATAAAACTATAAGCATATCTTAGTTTTCTATGTTTTTTCCTTTCCTTTTTTTGTTCCTTCTCATGAGCTTTAGTTCTCGTTTTCATTCATCTCGCACAACAGAAGTTTAATTATTCATGATTAAGAATTTACATAGCGCGAAGAAGAAAAAAAGAAGGAAAAAAAAGATGATGATGATAATGATAATATGAGAAGAAGAAGAAGAAGAAGAAACAAAACGAGAAATAATAAATATATTCCATATGATAAGATTTTTTTTTTGTAACTTCTCAAATTTGATTCTTTTCTATGTCTAACTAATCATCTTGATTTTACGCTTGAATCTAGTTTCTTTCTTTTCCAACATTGAGAAGAGCGTACAAAAGAGAAATTAGTTACGTAAAGAAAGTCAAATTTACAACGTCAGAAGAAGAAGAAAAAGAAAAACGTCAAATCAACAAGCAAACTTCTTGTTTTTTTTCTCATCATTCATCTTTATTGACTAGAGGTAATCCGGAGTAAACATTATTTCTATATCTGAGACATCGACGACAACAACAAGAAGAAGAAAATGAATAGCTACGAAAACTAAGAAGAGATTAGACTCAACCTAACATATGTGATTTTTTTTGTCATTCTTTTCAGTCGACAACTACACAAACATCACCAACCACCGAACGGTTTACTACCGATTACGATTCAGGTTATATGTCACAAAGTGTTCTCAATCGTACATCATCGTATGCATCATGTTATTCAGCTGTAGCAACAACCATGCCGATACCATCGATGCTTCGACATGGTTCCATCGAAAGTCTTCTACACGGACATTCGAAATCGAATCCAGCTAGTGTACGTGTGATCGTACGAAAAAATTTCGAACCATTCGCACAAGCACATATCGCTGTTACGAAGGGAACGATTGTTTCTGCTCTGTTTTCTCGTGGCCCATGGCTTTATGTTTGCGTTGAATCCACTGGACAAACAGGTTATATTCCACGTATTATTTGTTCGTTATACAAAACGACCTATAAAAATAATGACAAAACTTATTTTCATCATCATTTATCAGTATCATCAACAGATTCATCATCGAATAAAGATGATGAGCTCGATCTAACGACTGCTATGCCAACAAATAATGAAAAACATTTCATACGTCCTTACAAACAGCAACAACAACAAATGAATCGATATTTATCGCATAGTTCAGCAATAATCAATGATCAACAAAAATCTTATGAATATCCGAAAAAACGTCTTGCACAAATATCATCCGATGATCGCGAACGACGTAATACATGTACTATACCACAAGCATTATTATTATCATCAACAGCAACAACAAATAATACGTCATCAAAAGATCGTCGTTTAACATTGAGTTCAATCAATTGGCCAACAGGATCAAATCATTCCGAAAATGTTCCTATTCATCAAACAGCCGAACATTTATCCACAAACACCAACATTACAACTAATCCTTTGCAACCACCTAGAGATACCGATTCTTCTAGTACACAAGATTCCGGCTATTCGGAACCAACTCCTTACTTTCTTATTCAACAATCAACGCCTGATAATGAGCAAATACCTAAAGGATCCAATTCATCAAAAGTAGGTTGAGACAAAAACGGAAATATTCTTTTCATTGGTGTCGAACGAATGAACGAACGTGCATGCGTATGAAAAGAAAATCTCGAATGATATATGATTTGTATCAACAAAAGTACTTTTGATTAATGAGTTTTTTTGTTTAACGAGTATTTATGCAGAAAATTGAAGTGAATAATAGAGTAGACAGCATAGTTTTTTGAAGGACAGGAAAGGAAAAGAAAACAAAAAATAAATGAGATCTCTATTATTAAAATGAAGAAAAAAACTAAAAAGCTAAATAATTAATATTTTCACTTCCGTTGATTTCTTTCAAAGAAACCGCCAACATCCTCACCACATTATGCCACAGTTCGACGTTCGTCTCTCTATAAATCTCCAAATACAACCAATACCACCGCTGCAACCATCAATTCCTATCACAATTCACTTCGTCGCCATCAACAACAACAACAACAACAACAATCACAAATAAACACACCGAATCGTTCATCACAACAACGACATACACTTCTTAATGGTTCATCGATGAATGATATGTTAACAAATACATTAAATAAACGTCATTCATTCGGCGCCTTCTATCTCAATGATAATGACGACACACAAAATCAACAACAATCACCACTGAAAACACGTCCGATTGAATTTGCATTAATACGTAATGTTCGTCGTGACAAAGACGAACTCTATCAACGAACAAAACCAACTATACATAATTTACCTAAAAGTCATCGACAAATACCGGCTAGTATTATTTTACATCATCATCGACAACAACAAAAACAACAATTCGGCAGTTCACATAGCGCGTTTCGACCGGTTCAACCAGCGCCCAAATCGAAACGTGCATCGAGCGAAGGTCATTCGCCTGCAAGTGAACGTCAAATTATGTCGTCAACGAATTCACTTTCTTCGTCATCATCGTCATCCTCATCCTCATCGTTAATATCAACGAATTCATCTCTGACAAATAAGAAAAAGAAACATTCTTTGAAAAAACGACGTTTATCATGTGATTTACCTGTTCCATTCGTTTCGAATATGAACACGAATAGTTTGACACGTTCCGTTTGTGAACAAAATTCAATTGACAAATTTACTCATGCTTCGCGAACAATGAGCGAAATTCTATGTGATCAATTCAGTGAGATTAATTTAGATGCTATTGAACAAGATTCTCTTAATCATCAACAACAAATTCGAAAAGATACCGCAACTAAACAACAACAACAATCATTATTTCTTATAACAAAAGATTATCGAAGTGCTCGAGCATCATTTTCCGTAAAACGTGGTGATTATGTTAATGTTATTAAACAAGTTGGACGTGCTTGTTTTCTTGTACGAAAACCAAATAATGGACAAATTGGTTTTCTTCCCCGAGCATTGATGATGCCGACAGCTACAACTCAAATCGATACATTTCTTGAAATGCATGGCTGTCGAGAAACAGTCATTTAAAACTTTGATTCATTCTTCTTCCTTCTTCTGTTTAAGTTTCTTTTCTGTTTTAGTTGTGAATTTAACATCATTTTGATTGTCATACCTACTTCGAATTGAATTTCTAGTCTCATTCGAAGAAAAAAACGAGAAAATCTTCTTCTGTTTTCACCTGTGTTATGATGCATTGTAATTTACTCTTCGCGTACATCATCGTATATATGTTTTGATTATGACAAAATTTCTACTCAGGTTATAAAAGAAACTAATTCAATAAAAAACGTCTTCAGAAAACAAATAGCCGCTTTGTTTAAATCAGTGTTAGAAATAACTCAGACGGTAATTCTTTTGTTCATCAATAGACGTTTGTTTTTGCACTGAACGAGGCTCGAACCGAGGTACTATACACTTTAGCCAATCAATCAGAATTTAATCAAGAACATGCATTTATTTTATTAACATATTAAGTTCTTCATCGATTATGCATAAATAATAAATAATTTATTTTAACTTCTTTTTTGTTATTTATCGTTGCTTGTTTTCTAACTGAATGATTTGTAATTATCTTCGATCTGTGTGCATATATATGTCATTCATGTCAGAATAATTAATTGAATATGATGCAATAATCGATTGTTAGTGAACAAAAGAATAAAAAAAATGAGAATTTATTACAAGTCAAAAAAGATTTGTGTGAACAATATATGGATGAAGGAATTCTCTTCAAGGTAATCTGACGTATGTAGTGAATTATAAGCGCGGCCTGATGGTCTAGTGGTATGATTCGCGCTTCGGGTGCGCGAGGTTCCGGGTTCGATCCCCGGTCAGGCCCTCCTGAATTTTTTTCTTCTCTCTCTCTTTATCTTTCTCTACCATTGAATTAATCATTAGAATAAATATTAATAATGGTAGATCGATTTTGTACATAATTATTTATACGGTTTGTTAACACAACGCAGTCTTATCGGGGAAAAAATTGGCAACTGAAGGACAAAATATTTTAACGTAAGAATACAACTACGATTTTATGTGCGCAGTAGGTCGATGTAGTTTTTATATTATATTTAAATCGTGAAAATAGTTTCGATCGATCGAATATTAGTAGCGTCCTCTGGTAAATTTCTTTTTGCTTATTGGTTTATATGGGAACAGCTGTTTTAAGAACGAACGATCGATCGACGAAATAAAAAGCAAGCATCTATTCACATTTGTCGAATAAAAAAAGTAAATGAATAACAAATATGTTGAATAAATAGGATATATGTCGGACCTTGAATAGATCAGAAAATAAATATTGAAAATATTGGCTTTGCTTTTTGATTTTTAGTTCTTTTTTTGACAAAATATGTCTGATACATTCAGTGAAATCGATTTAAATGATAATCCAATATCAGATCAATCGACTGATTCTTCATCACCGCTTCAAGTGCGTCGAAAGAAATTCTCATTAACCACTAAATACATCTCAACAACGCCATCACCAACGCCGAATCTCTTTGTCAATACATCATCATTCCATGATTTGACAACACCAACACCATCGTTATCACTTCTTGATTCCAGTGGTTCACTATCATCGAATACTTCACGTTATCCTCCGTTATCAATCTCTCCAACATTACCGTTAACTTCAAGTTCATCAGAAACATCAGCTTCATCACCAAATCATATTCTTCGTTCGGTAGGTGCATTCGATTTCAATCGACGCACATTTCAATTTTCTATTTCACGACATGATTCTCTTATTGATTCGTTATTATCCGCTATTTACGAACGTGAAGGAAGTGTTTGCGGTCTGTCATCATCACAGGACAGTGACACAGTTACGACAGGAGATTTAACTGATTCGAATACGCGACGCTTGAGTAATGATTCGATTTTGAATTCTGAAGAAACGACATTAACAAAAACAAATCTAAATAATAAAAGTAAATCGATTAAATATTCTTTTTTTTCTCAAAAAAAAACAAAATCAATTAGATCTACAAGAATTACGACACATCTGTAATCAATTTCAACAACAAATCAATCAACAAAACGCTGTACTACTCAAAAATCTTCGACATCGTGATAAAAATCTTTCGAAACTACAACGACATTGTGACGTTATCACAGCCATTTTACAAGCTGCATCACTTAAACGACGTAAGTTTATTTCTGTCGGCAATCAGGCACACAACCAACCAACGATGATGATTATGTTGTTGTTCTTTCTTGTCATCAACGATTTCTCTTTCATAATGTAGGCGAGGAGTCATAATATGATCAATTGACGTCATTAAAAAAGAAAAGAAGAAAAAAAAATAAGTGAACTCGATTGGTAAATTATTGTTTCTTTCTTTTCGATCAACTAAGAGGAAATCTTGTTCGTTTTTTTTTCTTTTTTCCTCTCTCGTGTCAATAATTTCGGATATGAAAAGAGAAAAATAACTAAGAACTCTCGAACGATTTCAGTTTTTTCAAGATGACGATCAATAGTACAACAACGAATTGTCTTTATTCATGTATTATTATTATTTTCTATTTTAAGGTGAAGATACAACAATGAAATTCTCGTTGACACCATGTCCTGGTGAAAATGGTTTTCAACAATGGAAAGATGCGATTTCTGTTGCAACACGAATGCCAAGCGGTTTACCACCTTCAATTCGACAGAAAGTATTGAGATCAAAATGGAATTTCGAAGTATTTTTTGTTTTGTTTTTTGTCGTTTTTAGCTTTGGATTTCATTAGCAACGAATTATATTCGTGAGATTCATTTAGATTGGGACAAAACATGTCGATTTGCATTTAATAATTGTTCGAATCCTGATGATGATCAATTAGGCATTCAAATTGTTAAAGTAATCAAAAGAAAAAAAAACGAAGAGGATATTCATTTTTTTCTTCATCAGGATCTTCATCGAACCGGTTGCAGTTGGTCATCGAACGAACATGATCGTGCAACATTAAAACGCGTTCTACTCGCATTTGCACGATACAATAAATCGATTGGTTATTGTCAAGGTTTGAACATTCTCGCTGCGGTTATTCTCGATGTTGTTCATATGAATGAAGAATGTGCTTTAATGATATTAATTTATTTAATTGATAGTATATTACCGAATTTTTTTGCCAATAATCTACGTGCTCTTGCTATTGACATGACAGTTTTTCGTGAATGGTTGAAAATCTATAATAATAAATTACATTTACATTTGCAAAAACTTCAAATTTCATCGAATGATCACGCTGAAACGATCTACGAACCGCCATTATTGAATGTTTTTACGATACAATGGTTTCTAACATTGTTTGCGACGTGTTTACCACGAGCGGCAACATTACGTGTTTGGGATGCATTAATGATTGAAGGAAGTGAAATTCTCTTTCGAACAGGACTTGTTCTTTGGTCGAAATTAGCCATGTAAGATAAAGAAGAAGAAGAAGGGAAGAAAAAAAAAACGAACGAAGAAAATCAATTTGATGTTTATTTAGTCCGATTTTGAAAGTTTCGTCAGCTGATCAATTCTATTCGACTATGGCTCAATTAACTGTACAGTTACTTGATGAAAAAATTATCGATGCCGATACGTTGATCAAAGTAAAACAAACAGATTTTCTGTAAAATAAATTTTCAACAACAATAAAAATAGGAAATCTATAATTTCGGCCCGTTTCCAACTCCGATTCTATCGGATTTACGACAAAAATTTGCGTTCAATATCACACCATTTCAACAATTATCTGCTCCAGGAATGAATACCAACGAAAATGACAATCGTAAACGAACAGACAATCGAACAAATAACGATGAAATGAAATCAAAAGTTTGCTTTTCAAAATGACGAACAAAAATCGAGATATAAAACAAATTGATTTCCATAGGGAAATAAACGTTCAAAGAACAAATCGAACGATGACGAAACAGCAGTAACAACAACAGCAACAACCGACGAAGATATGGCAAATATAATGTCGTGTTTTGCAATGCTTTCATCTTCGACACGAAATAATCGACGTAAATTTCCCCCCCCCCTCAAATCGAATTCTTCTCATTGTTTTGTTTCTCTAGTTGAATGTTATTCAAATGATTCTTCTAATACGACGAACAATCCAGCAGCTTTATCACGTTTAACGCCTGGTGCTTATTCGAATCTACCAACGACACATAAAACAAATTCCATCGAAGATTCTCTCTCGCTCGATATCAGTCAACTTCGAAAACAATATAGGAAATTAAAAGATCGAAATAAACAAGTACAAGTGATGATTCAATGTACGACTGAAAGAAGAAACTGTTTTGTTTGATTCGAAAATCGAAATCGAATTTAATTTTAGCCGCTTCGAATGAACAAAAAAGTCGTTCGCGAACATCGATTAACAGCGACGATTTTCGTCGACCAACAATTTCATCCGTGGATTTCTCGTCATCGAAATTGCCCGTATCAGTTTGTTCAATCGCCAGTGGTCCACTCGTAAATTCTTCTTTCTATTCGAATAATTCTATTTTTCTTCTTCTTCTTCAAGGTCAATCATTTACTAATAAAACCAGCTGATGTCAAACGAAATCAATTGAAAACAACTGTTTCAATGAAAACACCTTCTTCTTCGTGTTCTTCTGCGCAAGATCGACAACCGAAACTCGTTCGACCGTCAACAATCGAACGGATACCAACCGAAACGTCATCACGTTCGAAAGAACAAGAAGCCGAAGATGCAGCCGAATTACAACAAGAAATCGATCAACTATTAACAAGTCTCAATCTCGAAAAACCCGTCGCTCAATCGCCACCAATCGAACAAACACTTTCCAGTGAACAAACGGCTCAACTTACCAATGTTGCTCGAACACTTTTCGACTACGGTAAAACAGAAGCAACGACGATCGAAAAAAAACCAGCACCGAATTTAATCGATCGAATCGTAACTTCACGTTCAAGTCAAATACCGAAATATTCATCATTCAATCCATTTCCATCACGATCATTCAACGAAAATGTCGCCATGAACGGATACAAACTCGGTCTCTATGCGCCCGATCCAACAACACGTTGACACTTTTTTTGTCTTTCATGTAAATTTCGTGACATTAAGTGTGTGATGGGCTGTTTGCTTTAGTTTTCTCGTCTTCATTGATTTTTTGGAATATACGTATTTGCTGACATTTGTTTTTATCGATGAACAATCTATTCTTTGAGAAAAAGGAAAAAACAAAAGAAACAACATAACAGTAAAACGAAAACAAACAACAACATTCGCCGATACTTTATTTTTGCAAAACAATCGTTAAGCCTTGGCCATCTTTTTTTCATCTTTGATATAGATGTATGCTAGGTTTTAATTAACAAATATGAACAATGTGACAAAAACAACAAAATCTCCTTTCGTCATCTTAGATGTAAACGAATGTTTTTATTTCGTTTGCCGTAAAAGTAATAACGTCATTGCTGCATCGACAACTTCAACACTCGGAATTGTATTCATCGTTGATGAATCCATTTTTGACCGTTGTTTCTTTCGTTTATTTGAATCTTCAGTTGAGCCAAGACGATGAATTGTTTTATCACGTTTAGTTAACGATACGGGACAACTATTTTCATCGTTTGTATTCGAATGAGATTGAACTCGTCTTTCCGAACATAAACGTTCATAGATGTCGATTGTATATTGCGTATATAAAGATAACTGTCGAGTATTCATCGTTAATAAAGTATCAAGTAATAATAAACGTTTCGAACGATCCGTTGTCCATAATGGATAACGTAATTTAATTCCACTCACCGGATCTTTGGTTAATTTAACAAAAAACGAAATTTGTTTCGTCATGTGATAACGTATTTTACTTTTCAAACGCGCACTATGTATTAATTGTTCATCGGTATTTGTTTGATTGAGTAGTTTAAATTGTGGTTGTTGTTCGATATAATGTTCGATCCAATCGCAGACTTCGTTCAATGTTAAACAACGTGTTTTCGATTCTTCGATTGCGAATAAAATCCAAAAGCAAAGTGCCGAATGCGGCGGTGAAACGATATCAGAAGATGAATTTATCGGTACGCGTTCACTTGAAGAATTTAACGATGACGAATCATTATCATGTTCACTATCAGACGAATCGATTAAACTGGCTGGCGATGAATGATGACGAGGCACTTCTTCTTCTTTACTAAGAATATAAGCGGGCAGACTTTGACTGAGAGTCGGTTTTGGTCGTGACGAACGATCGAATATATCTGATCGTGTTAGCCATGATAATTCCGTCAGATCGTGATCGTTAAATGATTGTTTTTTGAGATTTGTCGAAGGACGTGGCTGATGTGTTAGCATTGATCTGAAAATGTGTAAGAATTTTCTTTTTTTTTTATGTTGTAAGAATTTGACTCATAAAAAAAAGGCAGTTTGTTATTTCCTTCCGTCTAACATGTGCTCGTGAATCAGTTCTTTTTTTAATATTTTACGTCTGTGTAAATTCAATTGATGCTATTTCATTGGAGTGGCTCAGGAGTAAACTAAGAAAATGATGACATTTTACTTACACAATCAAAAAGAAGTTTTCAACACAAAAAAAAATTAGTCGATTTTTTCTTCGTCTTCTTTTTACGCTCATGACATCAGATTTATTTTTTTTCTTTGTAAATACAAATTCACTGCTAATACGTCAAAGACACTCACTACTCATACATACGAAGAAGTTGCCCGTCTGACTGTAAAACAGAAAAAAAAAGAGAGAGAAGAGAAGAGAAGAAAAAGAAGGTGCAGAATCAAGAAGTAGAAAATGAGTAAAGTGAGTAATAGTCTGAGTTAAAGAAAGACGAAAGAAAAAAAAGCGATGAAGAAGAACAGAGGTGAGAGAAATGGATTGGATCTTTTGTTACAGAGTTAGTCATGAAGGTACGTATATACATATATGCCCGTCGACAAGAACAGGAGATAGACTACAACAACAACAACAATAACGACGACGACAACCAAAGGAATAAGAATCGAGAACGAGAGACTATTGCTTAGCAACACGACATCTGCCTTTCAAAAATTCTCTTCTCGTTTGCTTAGCACACATGGATATAGACTTTCTAGAAAGCATAGCATCGCAATAAAAGAAGAAAGAAAAAAAACGAAGAAAATGAGAGATCTTGGCTTCGTTATTAAAAAAAACACTATAAATAACGAAGAAAACAGCAACAAATTTTTAATAAGACTGGACAAAATTAAAAAAAACTTAGAAAAGGTTTCAGTTTCAAAAATTGATTAGATTTCAAGAAAGAAAAACATAACAATTTATAAATATTAATATAAATATTCGTATCATAATCACGAGAATTTTGTTTTCCTATTAATTATTTATCGTAGTTACTCATTAGAAAACAAATTATACGATGTTCAAAAGTCGAAGTCACTTTTCTTTTCGTCTACTAATGCCCTCTATAAAACTGCAGTTTTCTCATTCGAAATTTCGCTTAAACAGCTATTACGATCAATCGATCATCATCAAAGTCCAAAGAATAATACGTTAAAACTGATGACTAACAAATCATTAAAACCATCGGAAGATATTCGTGAAATTCTCGCAAATCGAATTGAAATAGTCGAACGGATTCTACTTGATGATGAAGAATTTTGTAGACGAGAAATTGAATCGACTTATGATGCAGCAAAAGTCTATTTCAATAAACTACAAAAACAAATCGAACATAAACTAAATCAATTGAAAACTAAACTCGATTTAATCCAACAAGAAAATTCTCAATTATGTAAAAAAAATCAAAAACAATTCGATAATGAATTAGAAACAGTCAACGAACTATTTTCATCAGGAAAACATATCGAAGGTTTATTTGTTTTTCTTCTTCTTCTTCGCAACAATTCATTTTTCTACTGTTTAACATTCAGCATTAGAGAAGTTTGCAATCTATGAAAACAATTTTCAACAACGAACAACTCTCATTCAATCGATTCCAAAACTGTACATGAAAGACATTGATTTCAATCAATATTTTTCCATCGACAAACCATTAATTCAAACTAAAGATAAACCAGATAAAAACAATTCGCAATCATGTTCCGATATTCAATCGATGTAAGACAAACAAATAATGAAGATTAACAATTTTCAGTCATATTTAGTACAACGAAAGCACCAGATTCACCTTTGATAACACGTTCGATTAGTAGCCGATTACAATCATCAATCAGTACGCAAAGTCTACCCTTTCCCGTACAAGATCTTACGAATAATTCGAAATTAAATCAACAAAAATCACGTGATAATCTTTCTCAACCAACATCGAACATTCCATCAGGAAAAATCGACGGATTATGTCCGAAAAAAAGTAAAATACTCATTCACCTTTTCGAAAGAACTCGAGACGACTGCGTATACAGATGAATATTTCATTTTTAATATACAAAAGAAAAAGATTCTTCGTCATTGAATAAATTTTTTATTTAGTTGTGTCATATTCATGCCAAAAGACCTGTTCAATTTATTTGACATGCAATCAAAATTCGATGTTAATTTTTCAATGTGAAGCTGATAATTTCAATTCTTGGCATTCGTTACTCATCGATCGTTCGAATACATTGAAGCAAGATTCGAAATTTCATAATATTGACATCAAATCTATTGGTTTTCTTCACGATTCAACAATCTATCTCTTTACTGATCGTGAATTTCATCGATATTCATCGAATTTTCAGCAGAAACTCAATTCGTACATACTTCTAAACGAATATAATCATTTTGGTTGCAGTGGAATTATTTATGATAATTATATTTATCATATGTATGTTAACGATAAACAGCAAATGATTCTATCGATCTTAGATTTTCAAACAATAAAACATATTAACAATGAAAATCTAACCGATCGATTTCCATTTGTAAAACGTTTTCAACATTTTTGTATTTATGATAAATTTATTTATTTTCTCGTTCAATTAGAATCAGATCGCTATGCGATTTTGATTTGTTTATTAGAAAATTTTCGAAAAATTCATTTGAAATCTACAATCGAATTGCTTTATGCAAGTAATCCAATTCATATTTGTCCAATATACATACCGTACACCGAGAAAACCGTTTTGTTTATTAATGATTTCTCAGCTAAAATTCTACATATAATAATCAATGAAAAATATTTCAAATCAATATCAATAGCTGCACATGAATTATTTTATTATGCGGAAATGAACGAAATTTTCTTCGTTCTAAACGATGGGATTTATACGATTAATATTAATGAACAGAAAAATTTCTTTTTGAAATGTCACTAAAAAATACTTGTTTATTTTTGTCAGATTGAATAAACATATTTTTGCTACTGTTGTTAATCATTTAGAAAAAGAAAGTTGACATGAGTTTTTTTCTCTCTCATATAATTTAAACGAGACAACCAAATATTACATATTTATGAAGATATTATAAATAAAATCTGTCCTAGACAAAATACTCGGAAGGCGAAAGACTGAAGTCAGCAAGTATATCAAATTATTCATTTGGAAACTAACTACTTTCCTGTTTTTTTCATGCAAGTACAATGACTTTTTCTTCTTCAATGTTTTAATGACTTTTATAATAATTGAAATACACACTAAATTGAAAAATTTGAAGATGATCTTTACCAGATTATATCCGAGAATAGAATTACTGTTTGCACTTTTCTTCTTTTTCTAACGCGTCAAAATTATCAGTGAAAAGAAATATTAATACATAGCTAAATATAAGTTGTCGTCTTTATTTAACGTTACTTTCAGTATTTTCGGATTAAAATAAATTAGGTCGAATAGTTTGGAGTTCAGTAAAATGCCCTCCTTGTTTTAAAAATAAACAATAATAATAGAGATCACGCTGATATACTCTGAACACGAAACAGACGTCGTTATTATATCTGTAGGTTTTACACAATGATATTCCGTTTTTTTTAATAAAGAATAAAAAAAAGAGTGTCTGATGTTGCTATGCAAATGAAAGATTTTTTATTTGAATTTCCCAATATGAATAATTAATATTAAGTTGTAACAATCAAAGATTTTCGTATTTTAAAAGGTCTCCTAGTGTGAAGAAAGAAAAAAAGAAACAAACAAACAAACGAATACTGACAATTATTGAGAGACTACGTGCACACACACAATTGTATTGGAGATAAATACAAAAAAGAAATTGAAAACTGTCATTGTTGTCGAATTTTTGCTTGTATTGGTGTCATGGTTTCCAGGGTTTATCCGAAACATTACTTAGATTTGATCGTTCGGAAACATTCGATATACGTGAACTTTGTTTCGATGCTTGAGTTAATGCTCGTGACAAACGTGTACCACTATCGTGCGGTAATAGATTAGCTTCGAGTTGAGTATTTAAATCTTCGACATCTTGATGGTTAAATTGTTCGCGAGTATCAAATGTTACCATTGGACCTGGCAGTGGTCGTGTTGTACTTGCAACTGATTGGCCGATCGGCGGTTCAGTACGAGGGACTTCAGTTGATTGTGCACGTTTACCTTTTCGTGAAGGTGTTGGCTGTGCATTCGACAATGTCCAGGATAATGGACATGAACCAGTTATTAGACCTCGAGGAAATTTTCGTACAGCATATTTTAATCCTAAATAGATAGTGTTTTGAATTATTCAGAGTCTATTTAAGTGTGAGAAATCTATGTCATATTTAACAAAAGTCATTTCTCTCATGAATACTTTTACTTGGATTATTTAGGAGGTTTTCTTTTATCACCACCTGCTCCTCAGGCAAAATAAAGAAAGCTATCAACTACGCAAAGAAGAAGCTATTATCGTTTAACCCCTTTACAAACCGGATACTAGACGAGAGTAAAGAAGGCTTTCTTCTTTTGATATATTCGTCATTTCCTAGTTTAAAAGAAGGAAAAACAAACTATTCGATAAATGAAAATCATAACTATCGACACGGATAAATAGATTGATACAAAAAATAGAAAGACATAACTCAGAGCACTAAAAACCAGGTATTTTCTGCCGACGGATTGTCTCGAATATTAAAAAAACAAAGTATTTTTTAAACTAAATTAAAGTCACAAACACGACTTGTATCGATCGAATATTTACCTCCGGAAAGTAGAAATATATTGGTATAACCTCGTTCCATCATAATCGTTGCCGCACGTGGTGCAATTCGTTCATCTTCATCGTACAAAACAATAATTTTGCCTTTTTGATTTTTCTATAAATGAATAACAGAAATATTTATACTTTTTTTCATAAATCATCTAGTACAATGTTAAATAAATACTCAAGGCTGAATGAAGAAGGAAAATAAAAAAAGAAATTGGGTCATGATAATGAACTCTTTATCCTTTAGTTATTTCTCTCATTTTCTTTTTGCTTTATTCTTTTTTTTTCTTCTTTTTCTTCTTCTTTTCCGCTATGAATATTCAAAGTATAAAAAAGAAATGCTTTTATCTTGTCTATGTCACAGATTTATCTACCTAACACACTGTTAAACATAGCTACTTCAGAAAAGATTTCCTCTCTCCATATACAACAATCATGGTATCTTATAAGTATTATTTTTCTATTCTTATTCTAATACATATTCGAACGATGAATTTCATATCAGTTCACGGATATTCTGCTGGTTATTGTCGACTTGAATACCGAAATTTTACATTAAACATATGTAAAGATCCGCCTCGTCGTTTTCTACCTGTCTGTGTTGGATTTTGTCCGAGTATTACTCGATGGGATTTTAAATTTGGACAATTTGTACAACGAACAAGTGCATGTACAGTAACGAAGTATCGTATTGAACAAATCGTATGTCCTGATGCAACTCATACGGCCGTCAATATTCTCATACCACTCAAATGCTCATGCAGTAGACATAATTGTCAAGATAGGCATTCTCATCATCCTTAACACTTTCGAAAAATGTATTTCTCTGTGCCTCAGAGGTCGTTGATATGTTCTTATTTTGTTTTGTTAAAAAAATAATTAAATTGTAAATTATGTTACATAGATAAGTAATTCTTTTGACTCGTTATTTGTACAACGTGAAAGCATTGCAGCTGGATAATGATGAGCTGAAAACGACGAAAAATGTGATTTCAATTCAAAAATCAAAATCAAAACGTGTAAAAACAAACCCGAAACAATGTGATTGGCATTGAATTCGTCCTTATCTCGTAGATCGACGATTAAATATGGACGTTCTTCGAATTCTAAATTCAATTGTTCACTAGTTACTGTTTTTGGCGTTTCAGGAATCGGCTGAAAACGATTCGCATAATTTTTGTAGACGTCCATTTCGCCAACACCGCGAATAACACTTGAGAAACGAAAATAGATTTCGTTTTTGTTTCGAATCTATTCGAATTTACCTTTGTAAAGTCGATCGTGATGAGGCGATACTCATCTGACTATCTTGAGTATCTGGCCGATTGGTATCAGTCAATGTTCTTTGTGATGCACTGTCTAAAATTGGAGTTTTTACGAGAAGAAAATTCGAAAATTTTCTCTTACAGAACTCGTCATTTTTAGGATTTTCTAATGAATTGATTTCGGCGACTTGAATTATTAATTGTACAAGTGTAGAAATTTTCATTCGTTTAAAGATTTCGCCAGCTTGTTGTTTATTAGCTAAAACAAATAGCAAAACAAGTCATATATCGTTTCGATCATTGAGTAAATGTTCTTAAATTAAGAAAGTTATGTCATCTGTATCTCGCAGAACATTTTCGTGCCTGCAGATCATTTACGTGAAGCGAGAACAAGTCTCAGTAGAAATAAAAAGTAATTAACGAGGAAAGCAAAAAAACCTTTTTCCATCTCGATTTATATTAACGTATATTCTATTCTCATAAAATCAGTAGACTTACATGCACGTAATTCTTCATTACGTTTAATAAATTTTGTTAGACTATCTCCTATAAACAAAGCAAATCAGTATGAATTGAGAAAATTCGTTTGAAATTCAATCAAACCCGTGTCAAGTGTCGATTGTACATTTTCATATTTCGGATTTCTTGGTATACGTTTATCCAGAATCTAGATAAATAGAGAGAGAGAGTGTGTGTGTATGTTCAATGTTATTATCGTTTTGATGTTACGTTAACAGATGGCTTCGGACGATTTGATGTAATGATTGACATGATCGAAATAGAAATGTATATGCGTAAATTGTTTTTTTCTTCTTCTATATTTTAGTTCATGTAAAAAGTTTTTTTTTCTTAAATGTACACACGTGTATGTTGCACTTAGATATAGAAGAATTTGCCATAAAAGTTTGAAATTGTCTAGGAAAAACCTCGATTGTGATCGTAAATATACGAATGTGTTTTTAAAATAATTTTCATTATTTCGAATCAAATTTTTCTTTATTTTCATTTTTAATTATTCAAATTTAATCAATCACCTATTGCGAATAGATGTCGTTAGCTCGTTAAGACTCGATTTTGACATAATGTATCGATTCATACTACGACATACAGTCATAGTGATGTCATCGATTGCTTCTACGCGCTATTAAATTCGACTATTTTTCGTGAATTCACAGTTTTTATAATTAACGTTTTCGTTTTATTTGCTTTCTTTATTCTATGAGAGTTCTTCTCTCCTTTCTCGTCTCGATTGTAAATACTTACGCATACGCTTCGCATGGGTTTCAAGGTAAAAGAAATATAATATAACTAAAAAAAGAAAAAAAGAATTATACTATGATGATTGAAGTATTGACGAGGAAAAAACGAAATATGAGTCAAGATTACCCAACCAGAGGATAAAAAGAAACCATCGTAAATCAGATTCAGACTTTTTTAATATCCACCCAAACTAGTTATAGTTATTTTTTTCGCGTTGAAGTGAAAGGAAAAATACTGGAATATGTTTTCTGTCTTATAAACAAACTGAGTCCTTCAAAAGGCTTCGCGATCGGATTCAAGTGTGTCGTAAAAAGAATTTTCGTCGTGGTTTTTTTTTCAATGAGAAAGTAAGCAGATGTTCGTTCGATTGTAGATTATTTGGAGAAATCACTTGTTGAATCATGTCATCATCGAATACTCGTTGGTCATTTCGTGCTCGAGCAAAAGATAAAATAAACAAAATCGTCGAGTCCAATTTAACAGCATCGATTCGAGATAAAATTCCAACGGATAACATTAAAGAAAAAACTCGAAATTATACCGATGTAATTAAACAACAAATTCATTATGATGATTTGAAGAATAAAACGAAAAATTATGTCGATCGTATTCTACCATCGAATCGAACGTTTGGCGATGATTCTCAAGGTTTTTTCGATTCATTATTTGATCCACAAACTACAATGGATACATACTTCAAAACAGCTATCATTTGTCTGTGGTTTATAGCCATTATTTCAATGATTTTTACAATTGTCACCATGCTGTTGCCACTCGGCAAAAATGCGTCGGGTACAAGACGTGTTAAACTTATTTTTCTTCATACATTTCTCTGTGAATTTTGCTATTTGATTTACATACTTTTGTCATGGATTAATGTATCATTAGATCATCAATTGAATAAGTTTCTATGTGATATAGCTGAGTATGGAATGTATGCAACTGTGCCGATTATGTGTTTCAGTTTATTGATACTTTCACTGGAACGTTTATTGAATCGTTTTCGATCAACAAGTGTAACGAATAGATGTCTAACAAATTCATTGTTTATACAAATTCTTTTGATTACTATTTGGATTGTATCAATAACAATAATTAGTTTTATTGTTTCATGGAAAAATAAATTGAAAAATCCATTAAAACGAATCTTTTCAATGAATTATCAATGTTCAATCGATGGACAATTAGTGCCGTATTTCAAAATACTCTTTCTTATTTTATTCATTGTTTTAATTGTCTTAATTATTAAATCAATGGTCGTCACATTTGTGTCGAGTATATTCACTCCATCATGTTTTCAAAAGAACGAAGATAAAAAGAAGAAATCCAGCAAAGGAAGTCATATGTCTTTGATTTTTGTTATATTCTTATTTCTGAATTTATTTATCTCAAGCCCATTTTATATTGTATCAACTGGAAGTAGTATATCGAAATTATTTCAAAAACAACAAGAATTTTCAATGAATTTAAAGGTTACGTTTGTCTTACGATTACTTAGTATTATATTTCAATGTTGGATTTTTTGTATTTTTGATAATGATATCTGGTTGCTATTGGATCGATGTATTAGTTTGATAACAACGAAGAAAATGAATTCAACTGACAAGGTTCCAAACAGAAGACATCGATCATATTCGACAGAAAATGGTATAGAATTGCGTAGTTTTACAAAGAAACATGAAGAAGATGATGATGATGATTTGTCCGATGAAGTTTTTGCACCCCCAACTAAACAACCAAAAGTTAGTAATGTTACAACGACAATAACTGAAAAGAAACCAAAACAAAGCAAAACGAAATCGAAAAAACCAAGTAAAAAACAAGCAACTCCAGAAGAATCGAGTTCGAGTTCGAGTGATGATGAACCAGATAAAAAACAAACTCCTCCAAAGAAACCTTTTGGATCTGACTCAAGTACAAAAGCAGTGCAACCGAAAAAATCATCTCAGAAGCAAACTCCTCCAGAGGAATCTGTTGAATCTGACTCAAATACAGAAGAAGAGCAACCGAAAAAATTACCTCAGAAACAAACTCCTCCAGATGAATCTGTTGAATCTGACTCAAGTACAGAAGAAAAGCAACCGAAAAAATCACCTAAGAAGCAGACTTCTCCAAAGAAACTTATTCAATCTGACTCGGATACAAATGACGAAGCTGAACAACTCGTTATTCCAGAGAAACCAAAACAACCTAGCAAGCCATCTGAACAAAAGACGAATAATCATCATCAGAAAACATCGAAAGATCGAAAACCTTCTCGAAGAAAGAGAATTTATTCAAATGATGATGAAGTTTAAAAGTTTTTGTATGCATTTTGGTGTTTTATTTTATTTTAATATTCAAGATAAATATAATCTTTTAATAAATGAAAGACATTTTCTTGTTTATATACAATCGAATATATATATATATTTATGATAATTTTTGTTTTTCAAACAATAACCACCAATTTTCATCAGCATTTTCATTTGTATTCAACGGTACACGTGCATTCAACAGATCTTCAATTGATACTTCAACAAACGGTTGACATTGATGAGTTGGTTTTAAACAGACAGTTAGAATTTGTTGTTCATTATCATCAAGATACACGATTTGTTCATCAAATCGAAGTTCATCACGAACAGATTGCTGATTAATTTCGAGATTTGTATCGGACACGATTTGATCCGGTTGCGATGAATCGAATTCTCTCGTTCGAATAGAAAAATTCAATTGTGCGAGTGGATAACCAACGCCTTGCCCTAACCATTTCACATAGCTTTCTTTCAACGACCAAATCCGATGAAAATGTTGAAAACGTACTGTTTCATCTGAACTCGTTCGCACAATGAAATCATATTCAGTCGGTGTGAATTCACGTTGAAGTAAATTCGCTGTCGATTCAATCGAATCTCTTCTCGGAGCATTAACTCGATACTCCATAGTATCACAACCGACTCGTCCATCGAATGTACCAGCTATACAAACGAGTTGATATTGATGGGATAGATTGAAATCAAACGATGGATTGGAGATGATTTGTGGTCGTCCATAGGGCGTTCGTTCAACGACAAATGATGAGCTCGATTGTGGAAAAGCTTTGGATAAAATAAAACGAATTAATAATTGCCCAACTAGAGCAGATTTTGCGTCACGTTGAAAGACAAATCTATGGATACGTTCTAATTCCTTCGTTGTTATACAACGTGTTGCAGCTAACCATTGTTCTCTGGTTGGATTCCATTTTTCTGAATTGAAATAAAAACGAAACATTTTCTCCTATTTCCTTCCTTGTTTGTTCTCTTTTCGAATTTCGTTTTGATGATGATGTCCAATAGATGAATGGTGATTTGTCAATGAGATTTTCAATGCATTAATGCATTGCCAAAGATTTGCCCATTTCAACAAGGAAAAACTCATTGAATCGAAATCAGTTGTTAATTTCAATGATATTTTGTTAATTAAAACATGTTGTGGAAAATGTTTTTTCATTCATTATGACGCGCGCGTACAATCAAACCTATGAGTCAGACGTCGATTCGAGGGTTTTAAACTTCTTTCTTCATCTTCAAAAGTTAGTTAAAAGTTTCAACATACACACGTCGGACGTTTGTATTTTAATCTCTATTTTTTGTAAAAAAAAATGACAAATCTTCTAACTGAATCAACATCAAATATTGTTAATGAATTACTTGATGATATCAAAGAAAATATTATTCAAATAAATGACAATTGTAAATATTCATTTCAGTGCTTTGTTTAAACTTGAATCTTATTCTTTGTTTGTTTGTTTTCAGCCGAACAAATTCAATTGAATGCCGTTAAACCAACGAATATAACCAATCTTTTGGAAAAGAAATTATTAATTCATGATCAAGGATTAACAAATGAAACAACATCGACAGATACGACAACACCATTGATTTTAATGAATAAACAAATCGAATTAATACATCCACTTGAACATCAATGGTCATTTTGGTATTTGAAAAATCAACAAGGCAAAGATTGGCAAGAAAATCTCATGAAATTAGCGACATTCGGTTATGTCGAAGAATTTTGGGCGTAGGAGAACAAAAATTCATTTGCCGAACGAATTTCCTATTGTTTTTTGTTTTGTTTTGAATTTTAAGTCTTTTTAATCATCTTCGTGTTGCATCACGTTTACCACCGAGTTGTGATTATATGTTGTTTAAAAGTTCGATTTTGCCTTGTTGGGAAGATCCACAAAATTCCAGTGGTGGTCGATGGGTTCTCTATTTTTCTAAACCCGAACAGGTCTATCTCAATCTCGATGTTTGTTGGCTCGCATCTATGTTAGCGTTAATCGGTGGTCAATATGCTCAAGATACGAATTATGTCAATGGTGTCGTACTTTCAGCACGTAAAAGTTGCGATCGTATTGCACTTTGGACATCAGTTCATCATGATCAACAACTCATCTTTCGTATCGGGTAAATACACAGGCATTCATTGAATTATCTTTGACTATTTTTGTTTGCCTTTTTCAAAGCCGACGTTTGCGTGAATTAATTAATATTCCACGACAAATTCATATTTTATTCGAAGTAAAATCGAAAACATGTTTTTGTTTCGTGAATTTTTTTCTTCTTCTATAGCTTCATAATCAAGAAACAAGTACAACAACAACAACAACAACATCCAATACAATTAATAAAAAGAAAAGTACAGCAGGAAGCAACAAAGTCATCTATCAATTATAACCAACTGAAGACTCGACTTTTTTTTATTCTTAACACCTGAAACAAAACTAACAAAAAAAAACAAGAAAAAACCCATTCTGTTGTTATACTTGATTTCTTTCGGCGTGTTTCTGTCTCTCTCTCTCTTTCACTCTCATCCTTATTCTCTCTTTTCTTCATATTGTGTATATGGATACTCGTTTCCTTGTTGTCTTATCATATACTTTTAGAAATACACAAGAAAAATCTAACAACGTTTGAGAAAGAACGAAAAAGGAAATGATCTTTAATACACTTTTTGTATGATTATTGATATTAGTTTTGCAAATAAAAGATATGATCATGCATTGAAAATTTTATAAATCAGTTCTTGTTACTTTTTTTTTATTCACAAATACAAAAAAAAACACAGAACCATTTTCTCATTGTTAAACTAGTTTCGTCAGTTCGTCTGTTAGATCCGATTGAATTTTTGCCACTTTTCGTGATTCAATAGCGTGAGTTATCGAACATTTCATTTGACAATCTGAAATCGGAATTAATTTTTCACCAGCAGCTGAACGAGCAGCGATCACGCCGAGATTTTCTTCGGCTGTACTTAATAAATACGCATTGGCATCACCGAGCGAAATTATTCCTACGATAGAAAATAAAACCAAATATCAAACGGAGATTTAAGCCTACGTGCAAGTACAATATCATCTGGTCGAAACTTTGTACTACAAACAACTGAATCCTTGTTAAAACTTTCGATATTTTCTCGTGTAATTCGTCCATGACACGGCGTTTTCAATGGTTGATTGTTAATAGCAAATATCAAACAACGTACGAAACGCGATGTCACATTCGTTACTTTACAATAAGCTAACGAACCAACCGATGGCACAGCTAAGGAACGATCTTGACGAAGTACGGATATGACTGGTTTTTGATCGGAATTTGGTGTCGATTGATCAGTTTGTGTTAAATGAATCGTTCCAGCTATGCTTGCATAGATACAATTCTGTTTCTCGTACGTTCCCGGACCTGATGTTGCTCGATCGCATGGACATAAACGATCACCTGGAACACAATAGTATTCCGATGATGACATCTAAAATAACAATCCATTTGAAGAGTTTGCTTTCTTGAATTTACATTTTATTTAATAATCAAACAAGAAAAGAACACAAAGAATTTTATTCGTTTGTTTTAGGTTGATAACGTTGAATCCAGAGATTTCGTATTTGATTTTTCCATCGTGTTCGTTTGGTTTCAACATCTTCGAGTAAAATTGGACCGGCTAATGAAGTTGTCGAATATTTCGATGATTGTTTAAAACTATCCCATAATTCATTTTTCTGCTGATCTAAAATCTCAATAAATAGACTGTAAAAGTTTCTTCGTGTTTTTTGTTTGTTCTCAGTACCTTCTAAAGTTTTATCACCGAATATGACAGCATCATGCCGTCGATCATTAGCTTCGATTAATCTCGATGTTTTCTCGACTGTATTACCGAATTGTTGCCGTTGAGCAGCTAGATTTCCGTAATCATCATCGTCAACTATTTGATTGATTCGATCTTGTCGATCATTTTCATAGAGATTGAAACGAAAATTTCTTTTCGAATTAAATGATTTGTCTCCTCGACGATGTTTCGAAGACATTACTTTGAAATTTCTAATTCAATTCTTCTGATGAATATGAAATTATTGAGAAATATTATCAACCAGTCAAACAAAACGATGAAAACATTCAAAAGATGACGCTCATTGTGTCGCTGTTAGTAATGAAAGTTATTGATTGGAAAGTTATAAAAATATGCAGAATACAACTTGATAAATAATATTTTTCATTGCATTTGAAAAATCTAGTTACATTTCTTGTTTAGATTGAAAAATCATGGGTGCCAATGGAACTAAGGAACCGCCGAGAAATATTTCATTCGAAAATCAACTTCTTATGACTGAAGCTGCTTTACAGCAACTTCAATCATCTGTTGGTAAAACCGTTCCTCAAGCTGTCAGTTCTCGAACGCCCGGCATCGATTCATCGACAAAAACATCGAATTCACCATTGCCAACGATCGATACGAATGGTACAGTTGAAACATGGCGTGCACTGGCTTCATCAGTCAATGACATTGAATTGCAACGTTTAAGAGACGAATACAAACAAAAATTGGTCGAACAAGAACGATTCAATCGAGAGAAATTATTGTTAACCAAAGAAAATCTGGCGAATGAAGTCGAAAAAGTCGAAAAGAAATTCTCGAAATTTATTTATTCGCCTATATGCGAAATCGAACGAGCTGATATTGAAAAATGTTATTTAGCTAATCCGAAACAAGTTTTAACTTGTTCGATACTTGCCGAAAAGTTCATGAAATGTGTTCAACAACATCGTGAACAATCATTACAATCTTCTCAAGTTCAATCACCGTCAACTAATGCAGCTTAACCAGACTTCCAAACAACAAAACAAAAACGCACATTAAAATGGACTATTTTCCTAACGTAGTCACTAGACATATATATATTTTTTTCTCTCTCTTTGAATCCTTTCTTTTCGTTTGTTGTATGTCTATTGCACTAGTAAAATTGATTTGATCCCTTATTCCTGCTGAATATGTTGACATCCTATTCTCATTGAGATTTTTTAGATTGATGATTGATTATGTTGCCGAATATATCAATTCATCAATTGATGAACTCGAATCCTAAACAATGGTTGACATGTGCAGATCGAACAGAACAAAATGAAATCATCTGCGGAACAGATCAAGGAATGATCTATCAAACACAAACATCGACAAATTATAAACAATTACTTGGTTAATTTATTTTAAACAAGTTCTTTGTTCTCTTTCAACGAAAAAAACTCAATTCTAGGTCATAGAAAACTTATTTCTGATCTATGTTATTACGATCCCACTGGTTCATACATTCTTTCCTGTTCGGCAGATACTGATATTCGTCTATGGTCATCGACAAAGTCCAATTGTCTGACGATCTATCGTTCGCATTTGTCACCTATCTGGTGTCTAGCTGCTCATTCGAAAACCGATCGTTTTGCATCGGGCTCACTCGATCAAACAGTTCGCCTATGGACACCCGAACGACTCGATATTCTTCGAACATTATCCTCTCATACTGATGAAATCAATACGATTGATTTTCATCCGAAGGGTAAATATTTAGCATCAGGTTCAAATGATGGTCTCATTATTCTTTGGGCACTTGAACAAGCTCAACCAGGTCGAATATTTAAAACCAACAGTCCTGTCGATCGATTGAAATTTACATCCGATGGGAATTCATTGATTTCAATTAATCATAATCTTGAAAACAAATTAGATAGTATCAGTATTTGGGATCTACGAAATGTAACCGAACGAAAACTAATCGAAAATATTCCTAGTGATCGTCGATTATTAAAAATCTGTCAAATAGGTGATGGAAATGATTTTTTTACGGGTTTCAGTCAGACAATTCTAGGATTTAATATTCAAACAAGTCAAACTATTCGAACTGATTTTTCTCATTTGAATTTTTCACGTTTAATACATTTATCATCGAATGAATCAACAAATTTAATTGCAATAGTTGAATAGATGAAGAGATCGATTGAAATTTCTTTTTTTTTCTAGATGACGACACTTCGACAACGTCGGAAACAGATTCTATCAGTTGATACTGTTCGAGATTTTGATGCATTTGTTAAAGTTGAAAACGATTACACAGAACCAACAACAACAGGCGGCACACGTAAATAATCATACGTAAAAACAATAACTAAATTTCTATTTTAGTTTCACTGATAACTATTCTTATTGTTGTTGTCCTCAGTTTGATTCATATAATGACATTTCAAACGAATACATTGAAATATGATTACGATGTCGATTGGGATCATGATAGTAAATTAAAAATCAATGTCGATATGACGATTGCAATGAATTGTCATTGTTAGTTTTTCTTAAAAAAATCGAAGACGAAATATCAATCATTTGTTTTTAGTAATCGGTTCTGATGTTTTGGATATAACAAATACCAATCCGATGGAAAGGTTTGTTGCTATTGTCCATTTTGATGTGTTCAATGTAAATTGAAATCTTCTAGTGGCAAACTAGATGAAGAAGAAACATGGTTCGAATTAACACCTCAACAAAAACTTGTATTCAATCGTCTGCAAGCAGGCTACAGAGTAATTCGCGAACAATATCATGCTTTACATGATTTAATTTGGTTAAGTGGACATACAATCGAAGAATTACCTAAACGGTAGAAGCATAAACAGAGAAGAATTTGTTTGAATTCAGTTTGTTGATTGATTGATAGGGAAATTCAACTCGAACAAAAGCCAGACGCATGTCGATTGCATGGAACATTAGAAGTGAATAAATTAGCTGGAAATTTTCATATTATTCTTGGCAAGTAAGTGAAGAGAAAACAGTTTTAAAATCAAACGAAATCATTTCCGCAGACCTATTGAAGGAGATTTCGACTATGAAAGTCACGGTCACCTCGTTGATCTTCATCAATTATCACATATGAAAAGCATGTGTTGTTTTGCTTTTTGTTAGAATGGGGAAGGGGAGGGTGATAGATTTCGATATTAGTTCTTTTTTTATTATCTTAGATCATTTTCATTATTCGGTCAACATGCTCATATAAGTCCCATGGGAGCACAGAATGCTGGTTGGTGAAAGGAGATATGATTTGAGGATTTTCGTGAATTCATTGAGTTTGTTTTTAGCTTTGAATTTTTCTCATCGAATCGATCATTTCTCATTCGGAATGCCGACACCAGGTCTTATTCAACCCTTAAATGGTGATTTGAAACTTGCTAATTCAAGTAAATCAAATCCAAATATGCGTTAATTGATTTTGACATGAAATCAACTGTTTAAATTCAGGTTCACAAGTTTTTCAATATTTTCTTGAAGTCGTTCCAACTGTTGTTCAAACACGTTATGCTAATGTTGAAACATATCAATATGCTGTTACAGAAAAAGTGTGTCGAATTGAAAAGAAGAAAAATAGTTTTCGAATTTGTTCATCATAGAGTCGAGCCATTGATCATGGGAGTGGTAGCCATGGTATACCGGGAATCTTCATTCGATATGAAATTAGTCCGTTGAAGATTGCTGTCAAAGAGATTCGTCGATCTTATTTCATGTTATTAATCGAAATTGCGGGTATTTGTGGAGGAGTCTATGCAACTTCCGGTAAATTGATTTCTATAGAATTATTTTCAATAGTCATCGTGAATGTTTAGGAATGATTCATAGTCTTCTGACTGTTATCTATGAAGCTGCATTTAAACAATGTACGAAACCGACTATCACACGTTCTGATTCGAACACAAATCCTTCGACAGTTGCAATTGGTATTACACCCGAATCTTCGTCTGTTATGTGAAAAAAAATATACTCAATTCTCCATTTTTAAAAATGTGATATTTATATTATTAGACTAATTCTGTTTTTCTTGTTCTTCTTTTGCTTGTTTGTTTATTTGTTGGTTGGGCGAGAGGGAAAATGTGAAGATAATTTAATCGAAAACTAATTTTACCGTGATTTATTCAATAAAAAGAAATCTTATCTTTGAACAAAACTGACAAGATGGATGATAATGGATTGAATAGGATAGCGAAAGAACGCAATGAGAAAAAAAAACCTCGATAAATAGTCCTAATCAGGATTTTGCAATTCTTATCATTTTTTTGCTCTGTTCATCATCAAGATGATGATCTCTTTCGTTGACAAGAGTCAATGAAAGATCGTATTCTATCCTCTTGTCGACGCACGAAGAGGGAAAGACCAAAAAAAGAAAGAGAAACAGAAACGGAGAAGGAGAAAAGAGAATCTCGATTCTGAAAGAATCAAGCATTGACAATGCTCGTCCGACAATCTCTAATCTAGTGGAAAGGAAAAAAAACAACATTAAACGAGATGTATTGGCAATGTTTGGTGTTCGCAGTTTTGTCTGTCAATATTGTTCGATCGAATATGAATATATCGATTGGTAAGATTGACAAACTTCGTTGTTTTTTTTCTTCAAAACAGAGGATTTTAAAATAATTTAGGTTTACTCTTCTATGATTACGATCAAAACTATCCATTGGAATTGAATCATCTCGCACGAAATTATGTTTTCGAAAAATTTCATGATAATATTCGTTATAATCTAATTGAATACTATCAAATTATTGATTTCAATTCGAAAACTCATCAAACATGGTCAAGTCTATGCGCATATTTATCCAAACGAGTATTTTCTCTCATAACACATTTGAATTTCGATGATTTCAATTGGATTCCAACATTTTCATCCACCTATCACATTCCATTGATCAATCTCAATAATAATTATCTTCAAACACCATATACACTCTCATTAAAACCCGACGTTCTACCTGCATTGATCACCGTTCTTCATTACTATCAAATCAAACAATTTGTCTATGTTTACAATGACATCAACGGTGCTCATCGATTGAAACAGCTAATGAATCGGCAAACAACAGAGAAATTATTCGAATTTAATATTCTCAATCGATATTTAGATAATATCGATGATGCTTATGATCTATTGTATAATATCGAATTAATCACAGGTTCATCGTTTCGTTCCTACGGCAGACATTCATTTGGTCGATATATAATTCTTGATTTTTCATCGATTGAAATCTATCAAATATTTATGGATAAAATCAAGCATCGTGGCATGACAACATCGGATTATCATTATATTCTGTTGTCATTGAATGCTCATCAGTTAGACATGACCTATTTTCGATATGGTGGTGTTAATGTCACATATTTTGTTCTACCGACAATTTCGAATGAATATACAGTTCGACTTCAAACGCAGAATATCTATTCGATTGAATCATTATTGTTGACTGATGCATGGGAATTGATGAGTCGAACAATCGATCGTTTGATGAATTCAACTCGAAATCTACAATCGAATGTTAATTGTGAAAAAGCCGAGATTTTATCGTGGAAATATGGGAAATTTGTTTGGGAACAGATTTTACAGAGTCATTTTCACGGTTTAACAGGTTCGATTGAATTCGATCATCGAACTGGTCAACGAACGAATTATACATTCGAAATTCATCGAGTAACAAGAAATAATCTGCCAAAACGAATCGGATATTTCCGTGCACCTGATCGATTAGAAGTATGCAAATTGTTCGTCTCTATTTTTTTTATCTGTTTCTCTTTGTTTGCCTTAGATTGCTGATGAGTCGACGCATCGTTTTCGTTCAACATTCGACAATCACACACGATTGATCGTGACAATCTTCGACGAACCATTTATGATGTTAAAAAAAATTCGAAATAGCACATTAACCGAATCGGAAATTCCACGAGGAACGATTCTTGATCCATCGATGGTCGAAGGCTATTGCGTTGATTTAGCTTATGAAATTTGTCACAATCGTCTACAGATTCCATATAAATTTCTAATCGAAACAAAATATGGCAACGAAATATCTCGAGGTGTCTGGGATGGAATGGTCGGCGCGTTAGTTACTCGAGAAGCCGATCTTTCGATTGCCTCACTGACAATCAATGGTGCTCGAGAGAAAGCAGTTGATTTTTCCAAACCATTCATTGATTTAGGCATATCGATTATGATACGTAAACCGGAAAAACAAAAGCCCGGCGTTTTTTCATTTATGGATCCATTGTCGACGGAAATTTGGATTTGTGTGATTATTTCGTATATATTTGTTAGCGCAATCTTGTATTGTGTCAGTCGATTTTCATCGTACGAATGGTATTTCGAGAATGAAACGGACATTAAACCACGAAATAAATTCTCATGGTTCAATGCTTTATTTTTCTCGTTTGCTGCGTTTATGCATCAAGGTGTTGATTTATTGCCTCGGTCGATATCCGGCCGAGTTGTGACCGGTGTTTGGTGGTTTTTTAGTTTGATTCTTGTTGCATCGTATACAGCTAATTTAGCAGCTTTTTTAACTGTCGAAAAATTAGTGACACCAATTGAAACAGTCGAAGATCTAGCGAGTCAAACTGATATTCGCTATGGCGCACTACGTGGCGGTTCGACAATGGCATTTTTTAATAAATCAACATTGACAACATTTAAACGTATGTGGAATTTTATGCAACAACATAAAGACGATGTTTTCGTTCAATCGAATCGAGATGGAATCGAAAAAGTTCGACGATCCAAAGGCAGATTCGCTTTTCTACTCGAATCGACTTTGAACGAATATGTTAATGAACGATTACCTTGTGATACAATGCGTATCGGAGAAAACATCGATGCAAAAGGCTACGGTATTGCAACGCCACTCGGTTCGGACCTACGTGAAGCTATAAATATTGCTGTTCTCGAATTAACTGAAAGCGGATTTCTCAATAGTTTAAAACAGAAATGGTACATTGACGGTAGTGAATGTACAAGTTCAGGTGCCAAGGATGCTAAACAAAGTACACCTTTGAATTTGGCTAATGTTGCTGGGATGTTTTATGTTTTAATTATTGGACTTGGCAGTTCAATGATAATTGCATTGTGTGAATTTTTATTTAAAGCTAAAGTCGATTCGATTCGTTTAAATCAAAATGTTCGAGAAGTTATGAGAAGAAATCTACGTATATCAATAACAGGAATTGATTTCGATGAGAAATTAAATTATGCTGATTATTGGCCATTACAACAACAACAACAACAACAACAACAAAAACTACTCAATCGAAATCAATTGAGTTTTCGACAAGAAAGAGCAACAACATTATCATCGACATTAGAAGTACCGAAAATGAACGATGTCCGAGGAATAAAATCGAATAATATTACACATTTATAAATGTCGAGTATTTTTTCTTTTGTTTTCAATCAATTTCATCGTTATAATTCTCAAGTGAATCTTTGAGAATAAGTGTCAATTCTCGATAAATATATGTATAAGTTCGAATAGATGTATAACGTTTAGTTTTTCGACAAATTCCTTCGATGTACACTTGAACATATGTCGGTAGATTTGTAAATGTAACTTGACCGAAACGATTTGTTTGTTTTTCGATACTTATTTGCGGATGTTTGAGTAATTCTAAATGTACAGACACATTTTCTACGCGATGATTATTTTCATCGATGACAGTTATCAATAAAAATTCATTTCCAATAGCAAATTCAATTTCTTGAGTAAATTGACGACTTTCGATATGATCGAAAAGAATTATTTCGAAATAATGATAACCATTCGACAAATCCATATGAATCGATGTTAACATAGAATGAATTTGTTTCTCGATAAATTCATAATTATTATCGATAATAATTAAACGACCTGATTGAATATCTGTTGTGTTAAATCTAGCAGTAATCAATGGTGAATTGAATGAGTTCATATGAATGCCAGATTCAAGAAATGATTTCGAAATTCGTTGATGGAAGAAATCAATTCTTAAAAAATAATACCAACAAAATAACAGGTGTATTACGAATAAAATTAATACAAGTTTAACAAGATTCTTGAGAGAGTACATTTGTACTGCTAAAAGTCTGGAATGAAAATGATAGCCTTTGCACTTTGAATGTGAAATTGAAGCTTAATATTTAATATGTATACTGTAGAGGTTTGTCATACTTTTTTTGGCGAAATCTCGACTTTCGCTTGCTATGCAAATATTCAAGAGACTACTCAAAACTAAAACACTTAAGAGACTATTGATAAAAAACACGCTCTCTCTCTAGTAAAAAGAACAAAATTAAAAGAATTTCGAATTACGGTTCAGTACATTTTTACGCCACAGCAGTTCCTTTTTTCTCAAAAAAGCATACATGAAATGTATTTTTGAAGAACATGAAGAAATTTCAGTAGTGTCGAATTTGAAACTTGAATTCAAATTCAAGTTCAAATTCAAATTCAAGTTCAAGCTCAAATTCAAATTAGTATCATCTATTTTGAAGTTTTCAAGTTTCAAATTCAAGTTCAAATTCAAATTAGTATTATCTATTTTGAAGTTTTCATATGAAAAAGTACCATTTTCGTAGACAATACGCCTCCGTTCACAAACAGACCCCCTCATCCTAAATCATAATTTGAACTTGAACTTGAATTTGAAACTTGAAAACTTCAAAATAGATGATACTAATTTGAATTTGAATTTGAATTCAAGTTTCAAGTTTGACATGTATGAGAAATTTTGTTTCATTTTTCTACGACAACAAAAGTATCCTTCAAAACCACTTGAAAATCTATTGTTATTGTTTTTTTTATCGATATCTTGCTTTTAAAATGAAACTTTAAAAAATCCTCACCAATTATTTATTCTCTTTTCCCTCCTCGATTCAATAAAAAACAATGTACAAATTTGTTCGTGACTTGTACGACAATATTAGAGTTGAATTTCAAATTAATGTCTAATATTTCAGAAAATAAATGATTTGAAGGCGTTTTTTTAATTTATTTTTCGATTTAAAATAAATAAACATAGAATATCGACAGAAAGAAAAATTATGATGATGATGTTCATAGCTATCAATTGTTTATGAAGCCCGTTGATTTGCTTGTACACAGGCCAATAATTGAAAAGACATTTACTTTTTCAAAAGTGCTACAGCTGCAGCGGTAAGACCTAAACAAAATAGGATCGTTTAGCATAGCAAAGAAGAATGTTAATCTTTTGTTTTTCATCTCAATAAAGAGCTCATTGGATATATGAGCTTACCGCCTAGAATCAACAAGCCTCCGCCTATGTTGATAGTATTAGAAAAATAGATTTAAATTCAAATGAATTTCTTTTCGTACCTCCAACAAGTAAAGCACCGGCGCCAACTGCAATTCCCATTCCAACATCTTCAAAGACGAAAAAAAAACAATAATAATCGAAAATTCAATCGAAATCTTTTCACATACATCCTTCACGAGTCATACGTCGTGTTATTTCTTCCTTAAGATCTTTTGCTTGATGATTGCCCGGTTGAATATGTAAAATAGCATCGAGAAATTTCAAAGCAGTTTCATATTCACTTAATCGTGCATTGCCAAGTGCTAGATAATATAAATAATCACGCTTAGCTCCGTCTTGTGTTGTTGAATCGTAAAGTTCACGAAGTAAGGTTAAACCTTGACGAACATCATCTTTTGCTTTACTTCGTACGAGACAATAAGCAAATGAAAATTTATTTTGATCTGTTAGTTGATTTGCTTCTTTAGCTTTATTGTAAACAACACGATAACGTTCAATTTCATTAGGGAGAACGATCTCATCTAATAAATGTTTTGTATCTGCCATTGTTTTTGTGTCTTAATGATATAGAAGATTGTAAATCTAGAAATAAATATAAATAAAAAAAAAGAACAGAATGAGTAAGTGCAGCAATGAGTCATTCATGACGTGTTAGAAAACATGTCATTTGTTATTTCTCATCGATAGAAGGACAAAAAAATACTCGAATGAACTGGTTTATTATCGATAAAGTCAGACAGAAAAAAAAACACGAGAAGTTTTTTTTTTTTTAAACAAAATCTGCTCGTTTGTAATCATTTTGAAAGGACATTTCTCTATTTCTTGTTCTCGTATACGTAATTCTTTGTTCTGCTTGTGTTTTCTATATAATACAACATTTCTAAGAGCAAAAAATATAATAATAATCGTACAGAATAGTATTGTTTTTGAAATCGAAAAAAGAAAAGAAAATAAGATATAGAAATTTAGTTCAATTCATTTGTTTGAATTATTGGTATGGTCGAAGAATTTGTAAGACTTGTTCACAATTTTTAACTGCCGTTGCTACGTCTTCGTGTTCAAGTGCTGAATTAGCGTACCGGCATAGTTTTTGTGCTTGACTAATGACATCGAACGGAACGCCTAAAATTCGAAAGAAGATTTTCTTTTTTGTTTTTTTCTTTTTCGAAAAACAATTCGTACTTTTGCCGCCAGAACTTTGATCGAAATAGGCTGCATTCGAACCACTGTATGATGGTGGTGCAGGCGGTTCTTGATAGGATGCTTGAGGTGGTGGCGGTTTCGATGGCGAGAAACCTTGGCCATGGGCGCCAGATTGACTTTCGGCTAAATGGAAAAACCAAACGTCATTTGAATAAAATCGACGCTTTCGCAGTTATTTACGTGGTCGAGCGGCAGCTGAACCACCGCTGGCTGCTCCGGCACCGGATTTCAAGTCACGAAATATTGCGACAGCTCGACTCTTTGCAATTCGGCCTAATGTTGCGAAATCGTCTTTCACCGGTCCGAATACCGAGAGAACATCGGTTAAACCTCCGACTGTATAATGTTTTCTCATTAATAATCTCAATTGTTCGGAACTTTTCGGTTCGCCATCTTCGGCTTCGTTGGTTTCTCCAACAAGAACAGTGACTAATTCTTCAATGGTCGCTTGGCCTGTTTGCATTGAACGGATGATTTCATCATTCGGATTATTTCTTTTCGTCTGAATTGCAAAAAATCATTTTCAAAAATTAAACTTAATTTTAGGGAATTTTTACTGTTTCGAGAAAATCGAGAACGTTTCCAACGAATTGTTTCTCTTTTTGAAGTTTCAACGCTTCATTAGCAACATACATCATGCAATAATATGTTATTGAAATAGTTTCCGGATTTTTTTCGTATTCTTTTGCAATGCCGAAATGTTGCATTAATTTAACACGTAATTCCTGAGGAATTTGTGTTGCTAATGTCTACGACAGAATAGATTATTATTATCACCAATCTTCATACAAATCGACTTACATCGAGTACCGACATGTTTGTTGGTTTTTTGTCTAAGGAAAAATTTAATCTAAAAGAAAAAGAAAGAGTGAAGAATGAATGAATGAATGAAGAATTCTTTTATTTTTTTGTTTTGTTTTGACAAGTTTTTAAAATCATGTTCATGTTTAACAAATAATGATTAAAACTAAGAGAAAATGTCTATTGTTCCATACGTTCAGTGGCAACATTCACTCGTGGTTCAACATTACCGCCTTGGCCAGGTGCTGCAGGTGTTACATCATCCGTTGTAAGCTAAAAACAACGAAAAACCAAATACAAAACTTAACAAATCCTTTCGATATTTACCAATGTATCATCTTGAGCCTGTGGAGCACGTTCATCACCTTCGATAGCTGTTAAATATGTGCCAACACGCGCATCATCTAAGATGGCAAATGGTGTATCTTTACCAACAACGGCCACGGCACAATTCTAGCAAAAAAATCATATTCAATCGTCAAATTCGAGTTGAAATTTGGTACTTTAACAGTAAGTTCAACTTCATTGGGCAATGTATCACGTAATGCACGCATGCAATGTTTGATCAATTCGTCTTGATTACAATCCGGAAAAGTATCTAGATTTTTTTCTAAATATGTTCGAGCCGATTGCGAACGAGCACCGATGGCCATCGATTTGCATGAATAGTAATTCGCTGATGGACATAATTGATACAAATGTGTGCCTTTTTCCTATAAATTTTCAACAATAACAACAATGCGGATAAAAAACAACGAGCCTACATCGTAGCCAGCCATGAGAAAGCCAACTCCGAATGGACGACGACCGTAACGTTGAGTTGGAATTTGACATTCTGAGAAAGAAAAAGTTTAACAAACTCAATTAAACAAAAATCCATGTTGGCCTACTGTTGCTAACATGATCCATCAATCGTGTCACCGGCATTGGCTTATCGAATCCATATTGATGGTTAATACATTCAGTACGCATAAATCGACTAAGAACAAATGGAAATCAATATAAAAACATAGACTTTGTGTTTCTTACCAGAGAATACGAGCATCAGATGCTAATCCTGCTATTGAAACACCGATATGATCATCAATGAACATGATTTTCTTTTGATGGGCGGACAATTCCGAAGGTGCACGCTGAAAGACGATGGCAAATCGAATTCGAACAAGTCGAACAATGAAAATTTACTTTCAATGCGCAGAGAACAACGTGGGTTTTCGATTTGAGAGCAACAGTAGCTGCGCCTTGTTTAACAGCTTCCATGGCATATTCAATTTGATAAAGTCTTCCCTAAAATTGAAAAGAAATGCTTTGTTTGGCGGTGCAAAACGAAAATTCGTTGTTTACTTGAGGACTCCAGATGCTGACATCATGATCGTATTGATTACGGAACTAAAAATAGATGTAAAATGAGTAAGAAGTTAGATAATTTTCGTTGAATTACCATTTCGAAAATTTAGAGAGAATTTATCTGTTAAACAGTTCTAGAAAAAGAAAAAAAGAAAGAAAAGATAGACACATACACACAGCCAATTATAAAAACAACGGGTGTTAGTTTAGTAAGAAGTTTCTGTGTCAATTGAATGATTCATGATAAATGAGAAAAATATATTGGTAAAATAATTCAATATGAAAAATTTGACGAATTTCAATGATTTTCTTATGCCGATTATTTTCATTTAAAAATAACCATAAATGAAATTTTCAGTTTTTATTAAAAGAGGTTTTCCACCTGTATAGATGACGCTAATGAACGCTGATTTCACATTATTTCAATTGGACATTTACTCAAGATCAATTTGAACTATTTTTTGTTGTTGGTTGATTTATCTCTACAGATCGAGATATTGCAAACGGATATCTTAGAATTACAGATCTTATTTATATAAATTGTAAATAAAAAAAAACAAAACAAATAATCGTATATTAATCAGAAGACTAGAAGTTTTACATTTATTTGCAAGTGAAATACTGCTACGATCGAACGAAGAGGTTGTAGTCATGGAAATAAACGCATTGATGTAGTTATTCACCAGGCATTTATGTTCTATAAATGGCACGCGTTCGATGTTGTACAGATCTCGATAAGACTGTCCTAACACAAAATTTTGATAAACGAAGTTGGATCACTGTCTCAACAGATGAAGATTGGAATTTCTATTGGTTTGTCTATTCTTCACAATGTAACAATAAAAACACCTATTCTTCACAGGGCATCGGTAACAACTGTTCGTTCGATATTCAATCCATCGAATGATCACCCACGGTTGACCGATAATCAGTAATGACCTTGTTAAAGTCAGTCGATCGAATTGTTCTATGAGTCAATTATCTAGAGTAATCAATCACTTTCCAAATCATTATGAATTAACAAGAAAAGATCTCATGGTCAAAAATATCAAACGATATCGTCGAGAATTAGAAAAAGACGGCAATCTTCTTGCAGAAAAAGATGATTTTGGATCATATAAATATCTCGGTAGACGACTTGTCTTATTCAAAAATGTAAATCTATTCCTATGTAAAGATTTTATTCCTGTAACATATATGATGCCAGCTGATTATAATCTATTTGCTGATGATTTTCGACGAGATCCAAATCATACTTGGATTATGAAACCTGCGGCTCGAGGTGAAATTTTCTTTTGTTTAACTTTTTTCTATCGGATATTTTCAGCTCAAGGAAAAGGCATTTTCTTGATAAATAAAATGTCTCAAATTAAAAAATGGTCTCGCGATGGTAAATCGATTCCAGCAGGTAATCGATCTCATTTTTTTTGTTTCTTTTCGTTTGATTTCAAGATGTTTTTAGCTGCACCAACACGAGAAACATATGTTATTTCAAAATATATCGATAATCCTCTATTAATCGGCGGGAAAAAATTCGATCTTCGTCTCTATGTTCTTGTCACCTCATTCAAACCATTGAAATGTTATTTGTAAGTTCAATATGTCTTGTTTTTTTTTCGTGATCTATCAAAAAACTCGATCTGTAATATAGATATCGTCTTGGTTTTGGACGATTTTGTACAGTTAAATACATATCATCATCAAGTGATATTGATAATATGTTTGTACATTTAACCAATGTGTCCTATCAAAAACAAAGTGTAAGAGAAAATGCATATGAAATCGATGTTTGCTATTGTTTTGTTTTCAGGAAGATTACAATTCTATTCACGGAGGAAAATGGTCGATTGATAATTTAAGACTGTATCTCGAAGGCACACGTGGAAAAAAGGTAGATTTTCTTAATCAATGTACTGATTTGACTTTCGTTTTTTATTTGTCTAGTTAACCGATCGTTTATTCGATGAAATGTGTTGGATTATAGTTCATTCATTACGTGCTGCATCAGCTGTTATCACCAGTGATCGCCATTGTTTCGAATGTTATGGCTACGGTACAAACCTAATTCTCCGAATAACCAAATTCTATTGAATCTTTTTAGATATTATCATTGATGACAATCTCAAACCGTGGCTAATCGAAGTCAATGCATCGCCATCTCTCACATCGACAACGGCCAATGATCGTATTATGAAATTTAAATTAATCAACGATGTTTTGAACATAATCGTACCTAACGGTGAAATACCTGACATACGAAATAAATTTTCGAATACAAATCCCGAAGTTTTGGGTAATTTCGATGTACTTTATGATGAAGAACAAGCTTGCTGTGAATTAAATGATAAAGAATATCGCGAACAAAAAGCTCGTGGAGGAATCGTACCATTAGTATCAAAGACTGGCATGGCTCTCGGTAAAATGAAACAAGCCTCAGCCTGGAGATAAGAAAAACGTTCTTTTTTATCTGGATTTTTCTATTGTATTTTGAATACAGAATAAAGAAAGAAAGAAAAAGAGAGAGAGAGAGACACGCACACAGACAAACATTGACAAACAGATTTATACTATAGAGACCAAAAAAAAAGAAAGAAAGAAAATTCATTTGTAGTTTAAGCTGTCGATGGAATTCTAAGATCCATTTGAAGCTGCATTTGTTGTCGATGGTGGAGGTATTTCGGCTCGATCACCGGATACGACATCGTTGCCAATATCATCGTTATATACATGTTCAGCCTAAATACAAATGAACAATAAATAATAATTTCGATTGCAATGAATAGATTGAAATTCGAAAAACGTACAATTTGCCAAACTTGTGCCATGTTATCTTCCGACACTGAACAGATGACAAATGGTTCATTGGGATTCCATGAAAAGTCCGAGATTTTAGCAGCATGTCCTCCGTGAATAAACTATTATTTGAAGAAAAAACGAAAGTTCTAATGTTTATATAAAAAAAATAAAAAAGACTCACTAGTAACTCAGGTGGACCATCTTCAGCTTCAGTTGGCGTTTGCGGTTGATTAATTCGACTAAACGAAAATTATACGAATCGATCGTAACACAAATCTTTTCCTACCTTAAATCCCAAATATGAAGTCGTCGATCGGAACCACTCGATGCAAAAATCGTCTCATTTTGCGGCGACCATTGTGCCTAAGAAATAAATATTCTCAACTAAATCCTTTTCAATCAAATCAAAAAAAATATCTACTTGAAATATTTCATCTTTATGCGATTCGAACGTAGCTAATTTAACTTTCAAATTTCGTAAATCCCATAGAGCTAATGTTTTATCGGCTGAGCCGGTCAAAAGTATATATTCCGAAAACGGATTAAACGAAACCTAAACACAAATCCATTCATTTGTCAATATCAAAATCAAATTCAACATACACAATTAACTTCAGCAGCATGTGCATCAACAACATGACTTGCTTTAGCGTAATTATTCGAACGCGTATCCCAGATCATTAGTTTTTGATCATCACCAACCGAACCGAATATAGTCGGATGTGTGCAATGCCATGCAACATCTTCGACAACGGTCGAATGTCCCGTGTAAATCGAAAGTGCATCGAGATTTTTGCCTTCTTTCGGTGCTGCATTTATGTTCCACAAACAAACAGTATGATCATCAGCAGCACTCAATAAATATCCATTGGCATTCGAATTCCAGGATAAACCGTAACCTTCTCGTGTGTGACCTTTTAAACGTAATTCAGGATTACAATCGCCTGGTTGTTCTTTGCCTAATGGATGCGTATCGATATTAAATATTAATACGTCCGAAATAGGCGTTTTTGTTGCGATAATTTGAGGATTTTGCGGCATGTAACGTGCACGATTGACTTCGCCTTCGTGATTGATTTTTAAGTCGACTTCAATTCGACCATTGATTAAACCGAAACCGCCGAATTCAGCTTTGTCATTGTCATAATGTGAACTATCTAATTCGAGATCTTCTTTGGGCAATTGAATACTTGCAATAACAAGATGATTTTGTTCGTCGGATGTATGCGTACCGAGAATTAAACGATGTGTACTAAAATCTCGACCTTCTTCTGTTCGAACATGAGGCAACCATTGAGTTGTTAGACTTGGCCATTCTAATGCATGTGTAATAACAAGATTGTAGAGGAATGGAGCGTTTTTTTTCCAGATTTTATATTCTTCGTTGATGGTTTTTTCTTCGATATTATCTTCGAATTCGCCTTCACCGTTTTCTTTTTGGACAACCATGATTTTTCTTTAGAAAAAATGTCGACGATTGAATGGAAAATGAATTATTTGTCTAGATTGTCTCTTTGTTCACAGTCAAAAAGAAAAAGCATTCGATTTGATTCGTCGATTCTATCAAAGAATAAACGACGAACAGAAAGAAAACGATCCGATCGGACATTAGTGACATCTGACATCATACGCCAATATCATCTAATGAATCCCTAGGAAAACAGTTTTTTTTTCTCTCTCGAAGACAATCATATGCATATGAATTTGTAGGCACGAGCCAATGTAATCAGAATTCAACTCTTTTTCCTTCTTATAACATACATATATTCTTTTCATTTTCTTTTCTATTAATCAGGTGTATATATATACCTCGAAGGCATACATCAAATTAAGTTGATGAAGTCTTTCAAATAACTGCTTATGCACCATACAAGTTCTTTTCGTCGACTGTTTTTTATGTATTTTCAATACGTAATACGAACATGAATGTTAAGGTGTCTGCTAGTCTGAGATATTTTCTTTTCTAGGCTTCTATTGACGATATTAGCAAACTTTTTTCTCTGTATACATAAAGTCAACAGTTCACTCTCTTGCTCTTCGTATTCATCTAAACTGTGTTCACTTGTTTATTCTGCAAATGGATTGACATTGAAATAAGATAATTCAAAATTCTTAATGACTTTATTCTAGCAAATAAGGTGTGTGTGTGTCTATTGGCACAGAGAAAAAGAAAGAGAGAGATATTGAATTTTGTTGAGGTCAATTATTATTCTAATACAGGTCTAAAGAACTTGAATGGTATCATCGATTGGATAGACTAAGGTTTCAATAAAATTCGAGAAATTATCCAAATCGAAGCTCGTCAGAATCATTCAATCGAAATCGAATTAACAAGTGAGAGAAGCGAAGAAGAAGAAAAAACATCGCTAGTTTCTCTGTTTCACACGAATCCAATGAATAAATTGTTTTCATCATCGAAACATCTCGATCGGTAAGTAGACAAATAACACTCGACTCGGCACGTCGCTCTCTCTGTCTTTTTTACCTTTCACATTTTTCTTTTTTTCATGTTCAAAGTCTGAGCGTATACACATGAGACATATGAAAGAGAAACAAAAACAGAATGACAATCATTTCGACTATTGTCTTCAAAATGTATTTTAAATAAAAGCAAATAATCTCGAATTTGAAAGAGTCACAATGATGATGAATTTTTCTGATCAAATAGAAATCATAACATTTGAAATTGAAATTAACTTTTCAATAAGAAGAAAACAAAAAATTCAGACAAGATTTTCACACATACAACAAGTCATGGATGAAGATGAAACCTCTGAAATGATCATCTTGTGGACTCCAATGAAATCGATATACATCGAAACCCTCAATATGATTCTTTCTCCTCTTTTTTTCGTCAAAAAATAAAAACTCTTTCTTTCACATTCATTTCTTTATTTTTAACGTCGACATGGAGTCTTTTCATCATTTGACTTATCTTGTATGTAAGTAGTCCAGAAGAAGATGAATATCCATTTGTTCCTAATTAATTGAGCTTGATTAACTTTTTTTCTTCTTTTGAACATTTCATATCAGAGATAAATTTTTCTACCGTTAGAAGAGCCAAAGGATTAGATTTGATTATGACACAGATGTAGAAAGGGAAAAAGAAAATCGATCAAGAGAATCTGTCGGCTAATCAACATTCGATTGTGCAATTCGATCTGATCCCGCCTTAATTTGAACTTATTCTACAAGACTGATCATTCCATATTGTTATTTTATCGATTTGTTGATTCACATCATCAGCAAACATGTAAACTACTCAATAGCTGATCATATTATTGACTTTTAATATGTTAGCAATAGAACGAATGAAAACAAAAAAAAAATCTTTTATAAAAACGTTTTCTCAATGAATAGTAAACAAATACTTCGAGCAAGAGATGATATTGATCAATAAGTAAATATAATACGTGAGAAATGAAATATGATAGAATTATTCATGGAATAGATATTTTTTTGTTGCTTACTTATGATTAGAAAATTTGTTCTTTTTCAATTTTTGATTCGTTCGATTTTTCTTAACCAATTGAAAATAGCAAATATGAGAAAAGAAAAAAGAATAACATTCCATCATGTGTGTGTGTGTGTGTGTGTGTCAAACAACATCATTAAAACATCTCTCGATTCTAATAGGTTCAGTTCATCATCATATTGAAAAGAAAGAGAAAGAGAAAAAGAAAAAGAGAGACGGGGAGAGAGAGAGAAAATATTTCTCTCTCGTTTGCTCTCTCTCTCTCTTTGACTTGATTATGCAGCTCTTCATTCGAATCAGTAGTAAGTCTTCTTGCACAAGAGAAAAAAAGTAAAGAAAAAACCCTAATACAAACATTCGTCTAGTTGAGATTCTATTCGTCAATTGTGATTAGTTGTATTTTTCATGTCATAATTGTAACGACAACATAAGTTAGTCTTTGAATCTCTAAAACATAATGACAGCAGTCAATCGCACCAACATGGATTCGGCTACCGTTGATGTTTCATCAACACTTTGGCGTACAGCAACAGATCCTTCACCTCCATTTGATAGGTAAGTCGAATCGAATCGAAATAGAAAAAAAAATCAAACTTCAAAAGAATACTACATCATATGCCTATCTATTCTCGTTTCTTTTTCTTCTTCTTCATTTTTTTTCCTATTAAGATAAAGTCTTTGTACTCTCCTATCAGCATCGTCGTCGTCCTACTCCTCCTCCTCCTAATTTCATTTTTTCAATATTATTCTATTTAGAAGTTTTATCTCATCTTGGCGTGATCATCATCATCCACATCCTCATGATTTAGTCGTACATCCTGATTACACAGCATTTCGTTTTACTGATCCACATCATCATCATCATTATGATCCATCAGCATCCTACTATCCCGATACAGCTACGGATCCTTATGCATCGTCAAGTACTGCCAATGTTTATTCACCATATATGGTTCATCATCATTCGCCTCCGCCAACAAACTCCAATTCTCCATCGATCAAACATGAAAATGCCGCAGCAGCTTTTCAATCAGCACTTGGCCTATCAACGCCAATGAACGTCAATGTTTCGATGAATTTCAATTCTCATAATATTCAATATACGAATGGTTACAATGTGCCAACAGTATCAACAGCACCGAATTCGAATCTCCCGTACGAACCATTTTATAGTTCGAATCGTCATCCGATTCCATCGGCAACCTATCATAATCATCATTCATCGGACATGAAAACTCGTTCGGATTCTATGTCGAGTAAACAAGCGATGATCTTGTCGGCTGCATCGTATGATTACAAAGATCTATCGAAACTATGTGATTTCTTTCCGACACCGTCGTCGTCAACTGACTCGAATGAAAAACGAAAGTATGTCGTTCAAACAAAAAGAATACAAACCATTTTCATGTCGTTTTCTGTTGTTCTTAGTTCGTGGTTACAAAGTTCATCGCCAACGAAACCATCGATGTCTAAACCAAACGAAGGTCGTGTCAATCGTTGTCGTATCTGCGGTAAAATATATGCCCGACCGAGTACTTTGAAAACTCATCTACGTACACATTCGGGTGAAAAAGTATGCTCATTTTTGTTTTTGTTTTTTGTTTAAGAAAACTGATTTTCTCTTGTTTAGCCATACAAATGTAATAAATGTTCGAAAGCATTTACTCAAGCTGCCAATCTCACAGCTCATTTACGAACACATTCGGGTGAAAAACCATTTTCATGTGATGTTTGCGGTCGAAAATTCTCTCAAAGTTCATCGGTTACAACACATATGCGAACACATTCGGGTGAACGACCATATCAATGTAAATATTGTCGAAAAGCCTTCTCAGATAGTTCGACATTAACCAAACATATGCGAGTGCATAGTGGAGGTAACCGTTTGCAAATGAAATTCCTTCGAAATTTTCTTTTCTTTTTTGTGTAGAAAAACCGTACGAATGTAGTCTATGTCGTTTACGTTTTTCTCAATCAGGCAATCTCAATCGTCATATGCGAATACACGTCAATGGTCATCATGCAAAATAAAAGAAAATTTCGAACTAGAAAAAAAAATCTTCTCATATTCGTGTTGTGCCGTTTCGTTGTTTACTTTCTATTTTTGCTTGTCAATTTTCTTTTTTTTCTCTCTCTCTCTCTTTGATCAAATATATACATATGCTAATTGAATTTTTCTACCAATAGGACAAAAAAAAAGATGATTACGCCGTTGTGGGATGAAATGCCAATCGTGAGCTTTGTCGACTTGTTCGAGTTTGAAATTGTTGAATGATATTTTGAATTTTATCTTGTTGAATCTTTAAATTCGACATATGTCGATTGAATTCAGTGTATTTCGTTGATATTTGTGCATGAGTATTCGTCAGCCAATCCGTTGTTTTATTTACATCCGTTGTCAGTTGAGTTGATGTTTTGCTGTTATTTGAATTGATATTCGTTTGTATGAGACCATATTTTTCCAATCGAGAAAAATTCTGATCGAAATCACTTTGAATTCGTATACGAAAACATTTCGAACAGATCTTTTGCCATGTCGATATATGATGAGTAAACATTCGAAATTGATAAATTCGATCGAAGAACATTTGCGATGGCAACTGCTGTTCGACATCCAATGTCAAATTAATACGCATTTCTAAACGTTTAACTGTTGCTACACGCATAACCGTGGCAATATCATCGACAGCAAGACCAACGAGCAAATTCATAATAATAATCGACATGATAATAATAAAAATGACAAAGAAAAAATAAGTTACACCGAAATAATTCGGTTGATCACCGTGAAAAATTCCTTCGTACTCAAATTCACCAATCATCATAACACATGTTTTCAAAAGACTATTGCCAAAATGTTGAAATGCATTGTGATTGTGTAATAACATATGAAATGCCAATGCAAAACCGATGATAAACAGAAAGAAGACAAGAAAAAATCTCGAAAATGTTCGTAGAATATCCGTTAGCATAACAACGAAAATGCCGAAACGAGGAAATTTCTGTATGAATAAAACTAACGCAAACCATGTTAGAAATATACTCAATGCACCTAATTGCCATTGAAATGCACATCGATAGCCGATGTCTCTCGAACATTCATTGAAATCAACTGTAAATAAAATTGCAAGTGTAAATGCAGACAATTCAATAGCATTTTCAAGATTGATGTAATCTAATCGTTGCGATACCATTTGAGAGATTTCTTTGAGAATTTGTATCGAAGCAAATACGATGACTAACCATTGAAATATGTGAATCGTTAAAATTTGTTTCTCGAGAGTTTTAAGTTCGTCCGTATGATTCTGTCGAATTGTTGAACATAAATCCAAACATGATAAGTCATTCATTTGTTCCGAATTGATACCGAATCGATAGGGTGCAAAAGTTAGAAAAATATACGTTGTTAAACAAGTGACAAAAAGAAGATAGACGAAAAAATTTGTATAGTAAACATAACGTGCGTAATATGTCCATTTGTAATCGAGTAGTGAACGAACAACGGGATGTTCGAGGAGATTTTCTCGATTTTTCTCGACCATAATCGTAAATGGATGATTATTTTTAAGTAATTTACGATCGATAGTTTTATTGCGTATATCCGGATATAAACGACCATCGGGTTCGAATAACTCGTCAGCTATAAAAAAAAAAGAAGAAGAAGACGAATAAAGTTAAAAGAACGCAACAGATTGAATTCATTTCGTGTACTTTTTCCTGCTTGCCATTTTTCGAGAACAAATTGATCATCGAGAAATTCGTATGTGTATAGTAATGTTAATTTTTTCAATTGTGTTTCATCTTTTGTTAGACCAGCTAGTTCAATTTGATTTTCGACAAGATTTTTAATTTGTTCTTCTAATTGAATAAAATGTTCATTACGAGATTTCTTTTTCGATTTCTGTTTTTCATTTTCATTCGAATTATCGTCGATTTTATTTTCCACAACTTTACAACATCGATTGAGAACAAGCAATGCTAAATCAGGCATTTTACGTATTAATTTTCTCAATGGTGTATCCCAACGATTGTTCTGTTCATCGAATTTAGCATTTCGTAAAATTGATTCCCATTGTTTATTTTTAAGAAGTGTTTCAACAGTTGTATATTGATTTGTACTTATTGCTAGATCAAGACAATTCTCACCGTTTAATGTACGTTGATTAATTTTAGCTTCGTTTTTTAAAAGAAGTTTAACAATATCGGTATGACCATTGCGTGCAGCAAGATGCAACGGTGTTTGGTGATTTTTATCTGATGGATCAATTGGACTATGATATTCGATTAGAACTTGAACAGTATTGTAACGACCCCGTTCAGCAGCACAATGAATTGGCAGCCAAGATATCATATTCATTGATTGAACATCACAATTCTGTTCGAGTAAAGTTTTGACTATTGATGAATGTCCTTCAGTTGCAGCAATATGCAAAGCTAAACAAAAGACATAGAAATGATGTTTAGTTTTCATCTGTGTGTTAACCTGTATTTGCTCCATCTTCACGTTCTTCGAGAATCAAAAGTTTATTTCTCTTTGTTGAACATGTTTCGTCGAGAAATTGAATAAAAACTTCGAGAACATTTTGTCGATTTTTCTTGCAACATAACATTAACGCTGTATATTCATCATCATCTTTGATTTTAATTGAACAATTTCGTTCTAATAAAATTCGTACAATTTCACTATGACCGCTTTCAGCAGCAGTATGTAAAGCTGTTCGACCGTACCGATCGATTTCATCGATAGTTGCACGTTCTTTTTCCTGCCCGCTCGTGTTTCTCGCATGTTCAAGTAGAAATTCTAATGTTGGAATCTGATTATTTTTCGAAGCGAGATAGACGGCATTTCGTTCGTTTTTATCTCGATCTTCGAACATATCAGCACCGAATTCTAATAGAAGTTGAACACATGCTGGATGACCAAATGTTGCAGCAAGTAGAAGAGCAGAAACACCGGCATTATTTTTCTTTTGTAAAAATTCGGAAGTATTCTTTGAAGAGAAACATAAATTGTTCGTTTTTTATTGTCTAATTAATAAATTATTTTGATTACTTGTTGAGTGAGAACATATCGAAGAACATTGTCTTTATTATGCGCTGATGCTTTATGTAGAATTGTTTCATTTTCATTGTCAACATCGTCTAGTACGCCTCCAGCTTGAATTAATATTTTGAGAATATCAACTGAATCTGTTTTTGCACATAAATGTATTGGCGTTTGTCCATCCTTACGTTTGGCGGTTAGTTGAGCATTTTTATTTAAAAGTAATTGAACAGTTTGTTCGTTTGCTGATGCAACAGCTAAATGTAAAAGTGTATTCTTTTCAGCATCAACTAATTGAATGATTTCATCGGCGTTTGGATGTTGAGCAAAGTTTGTGTAGAACATTTCGATGATATCATAATGAGAATTTGAGCAGGCATAAGCAAATGGAATTGACTTATTCGTATCTTGTGCTGTTATATCAGCCTGATTTAAGATCAGCAAACTAGCAGTATCTGTACTACCGTAGAAACAAGCAACATGCAACGGACGCATATCTTGACAATCCTTAGCCTGAAAATATTTTTGAAATGAAAAAGAAAACAAAATAAAAACAAAACAAAACAGACTTCGATGTTAGCACCTTCGGATATGAGAATTTCAGCACAACGTACATTATTCCGTTCGCAAGCATGATGCAGAGGTCTGAAAATATATTAAAATTAATTTCAAACGTGTAATTTATTTTATTTAATTACGTTGAACGATAATTATCTTGTTTATTGATTTGTGCTCCTTGTTGAATTAAATAACGAACAATTGTTTCATAGGTTTCATTTCCATTGTTTTGATTCGTTTTTTCGACTCGAAATCTTGCAATATAATGCAATGGCGTCATACCATCTTCGCCTGGTTGATCAACATTAGCTTGACATCGTTCGATTAAATATTGACAAATATGAAAATGTTGAAAACGTGCAGCATAATGTAGAGCTGTCAGTTTTGTTTCGAGATCGGTTCGATTGAAGAATACTTTCGCATTTTCTTGATTATTAAAATGAAGTCTTTTGATTTGTTCTAAATTTCCATAGCGTGCCGCTTGAAATTGATCGAATCGATCAGGATGAAATGGCAAATTATGTTCGAAATGTTTCATTAAACTAATTGGTTTTTTCGTCATATTTGTGTTGTCCAATAGTGATGCATTTTCTTCATTATTTCTACTTGAAAATTCGGTTGGCATAATCAATATAGTATTCAATGCACTCGAAAGATTTTCATCACTTTGACCAACGACTTTATGAATTGTTTTCATAATTGAATATGTTGTATAAAAAAACCCGCTGGTCTACTGTCAAATAAGAGCGAAAGGAACACGAAATCGTACCGACACAAGACGAAAGGTATTTGCCAATGAACTACTCAAAAAGAAGTTTTTTTTCCTTCCTCTTTTTTCTCTTCTGTAAACTGAAACATATTGCAGAGAGAGAGAAAAAGTAAAAGAAGGAGAAAAAAACGACGATGAATAGGTCACCTCTCATACAGTCTATAAACTTTTTTTTTAACGAGTAACCAACAAATGAGTTACGGCAAATGCAAAAAAAGAAAAAGAACGTTGCTTTTATTTAATGAGATTCAATTGAAAATGAATATAATTGTCAAAATCGATATCTATAAATTTTTAGTATCTTATTTATTCTTTTCTCAGATAACATTGGAGGTGGCTTTGACAATATTTATTGGAGAGAGAGACTTTTATTTTATCAAATATTTATTTTGTATTTTTTTCACAGAGGATATATTCAAATTGAAGCAGAACGATTGTTTTTTTCGTGATGTTGTCGTTATTTTCGCATTTTGTTTTGCGTGGCATTTATACTGCATAAAGCCTATATTGATTCTTGTTCTATTGATCGACTAAGACCAATGAAAAAGTGACTTAAAGTCCTTTCTTTTTTCGATCAGATGTCTCTATTGTAGTTTCCTTTCACAAATACAGATAAAAAGAAAACAAGTAGAACAACTTTTGGTAATAGAACATTTTTCACGTACAACAAACGTGCAATATCTTTACATTCCGGGACATAGATAACAAAACGCAATAATTATTTACGTCGATTACTTATTCATCAATTGAGAGGCAGTATGGGACAATGCATTACAACACGTGAATTTTATCATGTCTACACGGATGAACCTCACGCGACCCGTCGAAAAGAAATGCTTAGTAAATGAACGACAAAAAAGAAAGTGAATGTCATAAAGTTTGTTGTTGTTGTTGTTGTTTTTATGTAGAAAAATATCCTGAAATCAAACAACTCATGGGTCATGATTGGCGTATGTCAATTCAAATTGCAATCTCGGTTTTTATTCAAATCTACGTTTCAATACTTCTACGCGATGCATCATGGTTGAAATTAATTGTTTGTGCGTACATTATCGGTGGTACAGTTAATCATACGCTATCATTAGCTCTGCATGAATTAACACATAATCTAGCATTTGGTCATTCACGACCGTGGTGCAATCGTTTGTTGGGCTTTTTTGCTAATCTACCATTAGGTGTACCGGCATCGATAACATTGAAAAAATATCATCTCGATCATCATCGGTAAAAACAAAAATTTTATTCGTTGTTTTTTGAAAATAATGAAAATTGAACATAGATTTCAAGGTGATACAGTCTACGATACAGATGTTCCAACACGTTTAGAAGTGTTTTTATTTTCAACACGTCTTGGCAAAATCATCTTCTTAATCGTTATGCCATTTCTCTATTCATTTCGACCGATGTTTGTCTTTCCAAAAGCTATTCATGTTTTGGAGATAGTTAACCTTCTTATTGCAATTTTATTCAATAGTTTTATGTTTTATTTATTCGGTGGTAAAACCGTGGTCTATTTCTTTCTGAGTACAGCTTTAGGACTTTCATTACATCCAATATCGGGCCATTTTATTGCTGAACATTATGTTTTCAAGCCAGGCTATGAAACATATTCATACTACGGACCATTAAATGCGATTACATACAATGTTGGTTATCATAATGAACGTAGGAACATTCGATTTGCTTCTTCTTTTCGAATTACTTTCGAGAGTTTTCTTTCTAGATCATGATTTTCCGTATATACCAGGACGAAATCTTCCTAAAGTACGAGAAATAGCTCCTGAATACTACGATAATTTACCACATTATTCAAGGTAAAAATCGAATTCTTTTCTGTTTTTCGATTTTATTTAAAAATGATTTTTCTAGTTGGATAAAAGTTCTTTATGATTTCGTTATGGATGATAATGTTGGCCCATGGTCACGTGTAACTCGTCCAACAAAAATCGGTCGTACAGGTGTTCAAACTCAACAAGAATATGAGCAACAATTAAAAAACACAGTCAATTCAACAGCATCAAAACAAGATTAAACTTCTCACCTATCTTTTTGTTTTTTTGCAATTACCGGCTGACGCAAAGAAAAAAAAACTATCGCCGGTAATTGTTATGTTTTTCTTTGTTTCATTTCTCTGTTACATCTCCTGTGCATTATCTTTCTACTCAAAAAAAAAACAAACGAAGAATATTGAAAGTAGATAAACACATTTTCTGTTCATGAATTCTCGTCGTGATACATTTGCTTGCTAATCAAACACCAAGGCTTTATTGACAGAATTTTAAAAAAAAAAGAAAAACAAGAACAAATGGGATAATGAATTTTGTGTTCAAACACAAACATATGCACGGACGGAAAGAGAGAGAGAGAGAGAGAGACAAAAAGAGATGAAAAAAGTCGAAAATACATCATGAATTATTTCGCGTCAGATATCGCAGAGACATAATATTATATCACAAACAATTTTGTTAACTGATCGAATTTCCGTCGATATTTTTGAAAACAAAGAAAAATGAGATTGATTCATATAGGCTGAAATCTACTAGAGAAAAAGAAAAGAAGAACAGACAACAACATTGCCTCTGAGATTTCATCATCATTGTGCAAAAAAGATACATGATGTTTTGTTGAAGACAGGAAAACAAACGGAAAGAACACAACATTTAAAAAAATACGCACATTAGAGATCTTCTATTTGGTTCGTTTTCATTCAGTTTTTGAATGAATACCATTCGTTAATTCGATTTTCTTCTTTTTTCTATCGTCTTTACTCGAATGTGTTGAATGATTATTATTATTATCGACTTCATGTAAAATTTCGTTCACTTTGTGTTTATTTTTCAGATCGATTGCATTGCCAGATTTCAATGCATCCGAACGAATCGTTCGACGAATACGTGATTTTGGTCCCAGATCAGGATTACGAATAAAATCAATTAAAACCTTTACCCAGGAATAATGACAAGGCAAATTATCATAATAATCAGGCGCGATTTTTTTCAACTAAAAAACATATGATGCTTATCAATTTATTCTCGTTCGACGAGAGAAAAAAACCGCCGTACCTGAGGTAAAGCATAGCCGGGAATGTTTGGAAAATCGTGATCTAAAATTTAAAAAAACATAAGTAAATCAAAATCTATGTAATTCATCATACGTTCGTTATGATAACCAACGTTGTATGTTAAGTAATTCAAAGGTCCATAGTATGAATAAGTTTCGTATCCTTCGACGAAGATATAATGTTCTAGAAAAGCAAGAGACGAATAGGCTAGAGTTCTCTTCTGTAAATATCTTCTTACCAGAAATAAAATGTCCAGAAATAGGATGAAGTCCTAATCCGAGTATTGTACCGAAAAGTAGATAAACTAATGATTTCCATCCGAGAAAATAATAAATTGCTGCATCGAAAGTAAGTTCAATGAGTAAGTTGGCGACTTCTAAGAGTGTATACGGTTTGGGTACACGCAATAACGGTCGAACAGCGTATAGTAATGGTTGAGCGATGATATAAAAAACTTTACCAATACGTGATTGAAAAAGCCAAGCTTCGAAATATGTTGGCAAATCAGGATCAAGTGTATCATCGCCTTGAAATCTGCAAATCAATTTCCAAGATCATCTGTTCGATTGGTTTTCAAATCGAATCGATATACTACTTACTTGTGATGATCAATGTGATACTTTTTAAATGTTACTGATGATGGAATACATAGTGGAAGATTGGCAATATAACCAAGAATTCGATTAGCCATCGGTCGATGATTGCCAAATGCTAGATTATGACCGACTAAGATCAAAGAATAATTCATTATCATAGAAAATATCTAGATTTATATAATCATACTTTCATGAAAACTAATCGAAAGTGAATGATTTAATGTCCCACTGATGACATAAGTTAAAAGCCAAACATATTTCCATGATAGATCACGAACTAGAATGGCCATAGTTAGTTGAATAACAACCGTTACAACGACTTGAGCTGCAATACGCCAATCATGACCCATGAGTTTTTTTATTTGTGGATATTTTTCTAAAGAGAATTTGTTTTTGTCATCGATAAAACAAGCAAAAATACGAAATGTTTAACGTACGGAGCATCTCTCGACGTCGTGTTGTATGTGGTTCGTCGGTGTAAACCCATTGGAAATCAGAACGTGCAAGACGGGCACCCATAATCAATCTGAAAAAGTATCATGATATGAAAATAACGATTGGAGAGTATGTACAAAAAAAATGCGAAAAAAGAAAAGAAAACTCGCGAACACTCCATGTGTATCGAATTTTACATTTTGCTTTACCACATTATATGTTTAACGTGGATGTGTTCATTGAACTGAAACGAAAGTATTTGTATATTCGAAAGAAAGAAAAAAAAATCGTGCAATTCGATTTCAATGCAGTGCGAATATACGTAGATGTATTGGAAAGAAAAGAGAGAAGAAAAAAAGAAATTATTGATTTCAACGGTCGACAATGAACTCTCGTATAAATACGGCGAAGAAATAAATATTCGAGAATATTTTGTTGTTATATCGACGTACTGATTGATTGAATAGAAAATATGACGAAAGCAAGAGGAGGAGAAAAAGAAAAATAAGATGTTTGTCGAATGTTTTTTATTGTTGTTATCGATGCAGTTGTCAAAGGTACAGTGTTGATCAAACATTTGTTCGAATATAAGAGCAAAGAACGAACTTTTTTTTCGAGTATGAATTCATTACAGAATGACATTGGCTTTTTTTTCAATAACTAGCGTGGTTCTGGTTCGATCTCAATTTTATGACGAGTTTCATTTGCGTTCTTCTACGTATATAAAAAAATAGTCACTGCGGAGAAAATTTTACACTAATGTTATTACACTATCAATCATATATTTTCGCTGTTCTGAAGTTTTTTTTTCTCATGTCAAAATCTTGTCATTAACTTGACGATACTCATATCAAGACCTTACAAAGAATACAAATCTCATTTTACATCATAAAGCCTCTCTTTAAATCCCTTAATATATGCGCTAGTTTAAAAAAATATCACTTACACATTCTGACTAATACGCGTATAGAAAAATGACAAATGCAAAGAATACTGCGATCGAAATGTATTTTATCTTTAATTATGCTATCAAAATTTCAATAAAACATATGGCGACTACATCTAATACGAATATATACTTTAGAGTGACATGATAATGATATCGATGACGAATGCGGGCAAACGAAAAAGGCGTTCGCTAGGTATGAGTATGCTTAAACTATGAATCAGACGGGCAAACATGATTTCAAATTGTAACTCATTCGTTTTCTTTTCCTTTTCATCATGAGTGCATATATACTGTTTTTTTCTCTTTCTCTTCTTTCATTTTTTTTCCTTCGTCATCATTTTACTCATACAGCTTCCTCCTACCTGATACAATCGATAAGTCAGAAGAGAATGACAACGATTCTCAGCATAAAAAAACGGCGACAGCAACAAGTAAAGAACGTTTTTCTTTCTTTCCTTTTCTCTCTTTCTCTCTTTGCTTCACAACATCGTCATGAATCAACATCTCCTGTGTTCGTTAGGAATATTAACAAACTTTAACCAGTTGCCATGGAAAGGCATGAGGTGTCTTGTCGTTGTGCTCTCAAGCATTCTGAAAGCACACACACATTCAACGAACGTCGCTCATGTTGAACAGAACTTTACTTGAATCGTAAAAAAAAGGAAAAAGCAAAGAGAATAGAACACATAAAAGACCCTCAAGAAAAAATAACAAGGACAATCTCGATGTTTTGATTTTTTTTCTTTCTTGTTTTCTTCTTATACGATATAAACTGTGCTGTATTCAAGGTGATCAAACATATTATAAATCTTATCTGATACTTCGTACATAGCATAAGAAAAATAAACGGAAAAATGATTATAATTTATTACTACAAATAAGAGACATGTAATACTTCATTTTAAAAGTACTATTATAAATATACTATTGACAAATGTGCTTCAGACATATTGAGCCGACTATGAAACGGTGAGTTTATTTTACAGGTTGGAATGATAATTAGAAAACAAATGAGCGCTTAGAGTGTTATTTATTTCCAATGGAATCGAAAGCAATAGAAACTTCTTGAGAAAACACAGTAGTTTTTTTTTGTTGCTTCTCCCATATTTCAAAGCTATTTAACTAAACCATGCTTTGAGAAATTCCATATTTTCTGTCACGAATGAATCACTAAAAAAATATCTGCGCAATAGAATAATCCTTCGTAAAATAATAAAACTTATAAATAATAAAAAATTACACACTATACATAAACAGATAGAACTTTTGCATTCTGTTGGAATTAAATTCACTGTCAGATTTAATCGTACTGCATATTTCAAACATTATTTTCTTCATGACAGTATTGGTGATGAGAGATTTTTTTCTTTGATTCTTATTTATTACAATGGAATCTTTTAATTGCAAAGCTTAATTTTGTTAATGAGATTTTTTACTTTTCGATAGTTACATTACATTCAAAGTATTTGCATAATATAAATCATAATTTTCTATGATCTCTGTAAACTTAAACAATAAAATATGCGTAGAATCTTTTGACCTCGTATAAAATTTTGAATACATCATCTCCATTCGTGCTTATTTTCTTTTCGTTTGGCCGTATATTCTATTTCGTCTATATATTTATGATTTCTTTCTTTTCATGTTCCTGCTAACCTATAGCATTTCTCTCGACGATTCTGAATAGAATCTAGACTATGTATATTTTACCATAAGGACTGAAATGCCTCGATAACCTCTTCAAGGGTTCAAATCGCCGTTATTTTCATATAAACGTGATATAAAGAAATGTACATATTGCTAACGCGTGAATTTAAACATTTCAGTCAGCAGTAAAGAAAATCTACTGAATGTAATCGGCCTAGAAAAGACGATGTAAATAGAATATATCTCGTCAGTTCATAATACAGCCATGGTCGAATTACACACTTTATGCGAGAATTTGTGCGTAGATATTCTTCTCGAACTATTTAGATATCTATATGCCGATGAGATATTTAAAAATTTTAATTATGTTCTACATAATTTGCCATTATTACTTAATCGAGCAAACCTACCATTACACGTACGATATGTTGATGCATATTTTCGAAAACATATTTTGCCAAATATCAATGTCGATAATGTGAAATCCATACGAATACCGAATATGTACCACATGGCCCCTGTGAATCTCAGTCAATTTAATTGCGTTCAGCTATTAATACTGCATAATGTTACCGAATTGAACTGGCCAAAATACTTTCCCAATAATGTAAAATATCTGATTATTCATGTTCGAAGCAAACACAGACATGAAGTATTTCGTAAAGCGTTGAGTTTAGATCATATACAGATATTAGAATTTCATTCAACATTTTTGCATTTCGATGATTGTGATGATAAATTAACGAAGCCATCGCCAATTAAACACTTAATATTTAATAGTAAACAGTGTTTCATTCATTATCAATTTCTTATTAACAATATGCCGAATTTATTATCATTACGTTCAGTCAATACGCACTATCCATATAGATGTAAATTGAATGGAAATATTTTTCGAAATTTACGCACAATTAATTTAACATGTAAACATATAGATATCGATGAAATGATTGATTTTCTTACACATGTTGCTATCGGTTCATTACGTCGTTGTCGTCTTATCAATATAGAAAATAGTTTATCATCAGGCATCGCATATGTCCTGATTTCCTGATCTATCCTGCACAGATAATTCTCTGAAAATATACAAATGATAATGTTTAGCAGATTTTTTGTCATCCAGAGAGATCAATACTATATTTGATATATAAAAATAAAAAGATTAAAATTGCAGAAAACGGGGTCAATATGAAAATGCAGAAAATACTAAAAGAACAATCTGTTACAGATTTAATTAGTGTAAAGGTGTAAGATGATAGCTCTCTTTATAGATTCAAGGGTAATAGCAAATAATTTTTAATTTTTAATAATTTATTTATTTATTAATTTTATTAATTAACTAAAGTTTTTTCTTGTAGAATAATGCACGGTGGCTTTCTTTAACAGTTGAAAGAGACAAAATTAGCACAACTATTTGAAAGTTATTTTTAAAAAAGCAGCATTATGTGTTCATTTAATGTTCTTCTAAAAGAATGACTAACTATTATTATTATTATTATTCAATTGAATTATTAAAAGATAAGAGAGTAGCTTATCACTTGTCTGTTAAATTCTTAAAGGATTGGATTCTAGTGATCTGTAGTGTTTACATAGAAGATAAATATCAAATTTTTACTGAAGTTGTTTGCCCTCCTTGATCTCTCGATGCGCTCTATTGTGTCTAGATAGTATAGTCTCCAGAGGATAGGTTTTTCAGAAATCCTGATTTTTTTGTAAATCCTTCTTTTTTCAAACAAAAATCCTGATTGATTTCCTGATTTTCAGATATTGAATACTGCGAACCCTGATCAAACTCGGCCGTTGACAGTCAATTATGGCGTCATTGGTTCGAAAACGATGCCTCCCAATTAAAACAACTTGAAATTGAATTGCTACTTAACTTTTACAACACCAATGCAATGATGATGGCAGAAGCCGGCTTCCAAAAAGATCTCTATTTTCAAAAATATCACATTCACTTTGAATGTATTAATGAATTTCAAGCCATCATTCATGGGAAATTTAAGCGCCAATAATGAAACTTAGATTTTAATTAATTGGGACCATCTTCTATTATGGAAACAAAATCCAATTATCAGTCCCCTTTTTTTATCGGATAAAATCTATGATTGAAATGATTATCGTTGATTGTTATATGATTTCTTTTGAGTACTTGATTTTTGTATTTTTTTTTGTTTTTTTCAAGCGTGATTATTATGTTAAATCATAACTAGTGATTAAGAAAAATAAACATGAAACACTTCACATAGAGAATTATTAAATAGTTCATTATCGAAATATTTTCTCAAATTTCTGTTGAATCAGTAATCACAGCAATTAAGGGACGCTAATTGATTATCATGATTGATATTTTTGTTTATTTGTTATGCAACAAAGAAAAAGACAGTGAACAAGTATATGCTCTATAACATAACGAATTTTATTTCAAATATTTGGCATCTTCTTCTTTGAGTAAAAGTGCCGATGATTTTGCATCAAGAAATAAATCTCGTACTTCATCGATTTCTTCTTTATCGATTTGATCTTTACCATTAATACGTGCAAGAATATTTGCTGGTGTCATTAATTGTACGGCATATCTAAATAAATCGAAATAACAAAAAAAAATTTCGATTGCAAAGATAATTAACTAAATTCCCTACCGTAATGTCGATTGATTTCCTATTTCAGCAAGTGTTTGAAATGATTCATCTGTTATATCTAAATTTTCGACCTTTGCTCGTATACGAAGAATCTACACGAGCAAATAAATATTCATTTACAAACAATAGAATTAATTTACTTCAATCATATCTTCCATTCCATAAGGTAGAGTACGAATAATCATAATACGATCGAGTAAATCAAGTGGCATGCCATGTGGTGAAAGAATTTCTGTGCCACTGAAATCAATGAAATACAGAAATGATTTACCATAGAAAAGAAGATCATTTCGTACCGTATTTGACATCGTCCACGATTTGTTGCAAAGATAACAATCGGTGCTAATGGACTTTCTAAAGCTCGATGTAAATATGTAAAACATTCGATGTCTAACATATGAACTTCATCGATAAATAACACCCCGGGAACAAGTTCAGCTACTCCTTGATCTATATATTTGTTAACAACTTTATTGATTTCTCGACGGAGTTTATCTAAACATGCGAATTTTCATTTCAGATTAATCAACAAGATAAAGAAAAAAGAACTGCGCAATTTTTTACCAGTTATTTCAGTTTTTTTCGGCTTGATCAATGAGCCCATAATTGAAAGAATATCTTGTCCACCTTGTGGCCGTGCATTAGCCACATCCAAATCATGTAATGTAACATCTTGTACAACTTCTTTCTTTTTATGTACATCACCTTTTGGCAATGGTACATATTCTTCTGTTTCTAAATCATATTCAGTAGCATATGTATCACATCGACCTTGTCTCTAGAATTGACAAATGTTTTTTTTTTCGTTTTTCTCAACGAATTCATTCATACTTTAACAGCACCCGAATTGGCTTCGATGTAAATGACATCACCAAGTTCGACTTTTTCTTTCTGTAATGTTTCATAAATCGATGGATCGAGTTTGAGTTGTTTTGTGCCTTTAACTGTTCGAAGACCGATCACGACATGACTAACAGTTTTACCATAACCTAATGGATAAGTTTATGTTTTTTGAAAACAGAAAACTCGTTAGTTTTGTTTACCAGCATAACTATTTTCGGTTTCTGTTGGTGTCATTTCTGTTACTTCGCCTTCATAAACTTCTTTCACTTCTTTTATACGTAGACCAATCGCACGACGAAAGTTTTCCATTAAAACTTCGGTTTTCTTGATTTCTGTCGAATAAACTTCGCTGCCGACCATTGGACAAAACGGAACACGCGAACCGAGTTCATGAGCAATAGCCAACGCGAGTGCAGCTAATTAGAACAAATTTATATCATTTTCTTTTCTTTCAAAAATAATTATTTTAAAGGCACATCTGCCAATTATTATGTCTCAATAGTTTTGTTTTATTTTAATTATTTACGTTAATAACTCACTTTTGCCCGTGCCAGGTGGTCCTGCTAAGAGAACGGCTCGACCAGCCATTTTCTTTCGACGAATCAATTCGACAACAGTGCCCGCCGCCTAAAATATGCGATCATTGAAAAAAATTCGATGATTATTGTGAAACGAACTTCACGAGCTTGTTCTTGACCAACAAGACCGCCAGCATTTCGTATAGCTCGTTGTTCTTCATTCAAGCCCAAGCCTTTGACATGACTATGTGCCGATATACGTTGTGTTTTCGTCGTACTTTTAACTTCTTCGATTTTCATTGTTTTTTTCAACTCAACAGTTTAACTAAAAGAAGAGAAGAGAAAAAAAAGAAACCAATCGTTCATATGTGAATCACCATAACAACAACACTGGTAATTGTATATACAAAGAGACTGAATGAATAATGGTATATTTAAAATAAGAAAAGAGGAATTGAAAAGATGTCGTTATATATTTGGTTGAATCGATGGACTTTTATTTTATTCATCGTATATTTGGAATGTATTTTCTTTTCTTATGATTTTTTTTCTTCAAAACATCAAAAGATACGCATTATACTTGCTGTTTGAAAATGAAGAAGAAGAAAAAATTTGTAGATTTATTCAATTCTCAATATTCATCAAATTTATTTCGTTGAAATATATTTTTCTTTGTGATCTATTTAACAAGACAAGTTTTGCCAGCTGCACAATTACATTCTTTCAAATTGAGATGAATTCGTTTTTGCCAACCGAGTTCTTGAATTAAATGAATCATCCATGTAGCACAAAAATCGTTGACTTCCTTTTCATTATTTGAAACGTGACTTGGTGTTAAATCATCATTCGTAACACCTTCCAATAAATAACTACTGTAGTTAGGACAAAATTTTTCACGACATTCTTGGGATTCTTCAGTATTTTTAACGATATTGCAGCTTTCTTGACATGTATCAACATAGATTTCTTGAATTTCTTCGTATGTTGGCGATGCTCGATTGCCAAGGACTAAAAAAAAAGAGAAAGACCATAATTATGTATTCTAAAAGTCTTTTTTTCTCTCAAACTCGTTTAATTATCAAATTTTATAAGCTATTGAATAGAGTCATTGACGTATTAGTTACAATAGCTAGTAAGAGCAATTTTTCCGAGCCGTTTATTCGAATAAATAACGGAAATGTTGAGCTACAGCTCGATTTTATTGCCGGAGATGAAAAGAAAAGCTTTTTCTTAGAAAAACAAGAACTTTTGTTAACTTTGTTCATAAAAAATGAACACACAACTGTTTACTTAATTTTATGCATAAATTCGGTTCGATTTCTGTTTCTTATCAAATAATCAGTCTCATTTACTTACCAAATAAGCCAAGAAGAAGAAAACTAATTTGAACCATGTTGACAGATAATTTCGATGATGTAGCTTTGAACATCAGTATTTCGAATAACTATTCAACGTCGTTTATCTAGAAAATGATTGATACGAACTGAATTTAAATTAAATCAAATGCATCTTCATCTATTTTTGTTAATGATTAATGAATGATATTCATAATTATTTCTGACTTGGAAAATGAGAAATAGAAAAGAAGAACCGAACGAGACAGCTAACTACAAGTTTAATATTTCTAATGCTTCTATATATATATATATATAGCGAAACACAACGGAGAGAGAGAAAAAAAAGAAAAGGAAACAGATCTAGGAAGAAAAAATATTTTTTCTTCTCGCTCTTTCTTTCTCTTTGACATTACTTGCACTTAAAAACTAAAACTAATGATTGAACATTGTTAAATGTAGATTATGCGAATAAATCTGACTGAGGGTTTTTTAAATCTACTAATCAGGCGATATTAATCGTCGATATAAATCATTCCCTATAAGAATGTATTAGTCTAGATATTTCTTTTTTTTCTCTAAGACACAAAAGATATTCAATAGGCTAGCAAAACAATCATTTTCATTTAACTCGATTTTATTAGCAAATAATTTCGGAATTTGTATGAGCAAAGAAAAAAAAATGAATTACATATTTTTCTTCTTTGTCTGCGTGTACCATTATTATTTTATAGCTAATGCGTTTCGGGATAATCAAGTTTAGAGTTAGTCTCTAAAGAATACAAGAAAATAGTGTGTATTCGAGAAATAATATTTCGAAATAGATCAAGACATTTGCAAACCGTTTTTTAATCAATAAAATAGAATCTAAATGTATATATGGCCTTCGGCTCTATTTGTTTCTTTGTTTTTGTTCATCAATAATTCATTTTATATAAAACAGTAATGTATCAGATATATTCTTGTTAATTGATGTTTCGATTGATGTTTCCGTATCTTCTTGATTGCGGATATTTTCTCTTAATTGGAGAAAAAAAGTGTCCGCAAAGCAGAATCGAGGGGTATGGAAAGAAAATGACCGCATGTTAAAAAATGTCCGCAAAATAGAATCGTGGAAA